>Ga0066256_1000855_pt1 | contig 54218 bp, 53 predicted proteins | sample ThiBio_1000_biof_FD_87107 | JGI IMG/M metagenome (GOLD analysis project Ga0066256, IMG submission 87107) | Wastewater bioreactor microbial communities from Cape Town, South Africa - Thiocy_expt_1000_biof (version 2) | ecosystem: Engineered > Bioreactor > Thiocyanate-remediating >... | reverse complement strand
GTGAGATGGCATGAGCCCGTCGCACTCCGCCTGACGCAGCCCCGCGACCAGTGCATCCTTTTGGGCGACCTGCGCACCCCAGTCTGCCACCCGAGCCTCTGCGGCGATACCGGCGAACCTGGGTGCGGCGTTGGCGTGGTGCACCGCTTCTGCGGCCCGGATAAGGGCCTTCGACGGGACGCAGCCGACATTGACGCACGTCCCTCCGATCGTGCCGTGGCCGATCAACGCAACTTGCGCCCCTTGTTCGGCCGCCGTAATCGCGGCCGAGAACCCGGCCGAGCCGGCGCCGACGACAATGAGGTCGTAGCGGCCGTTCCCGTTCTTTGCGCTCGGAGCGCAGCAATCACTCATGACTTGAACTTTCCTGTGTTCTTATCCGTCTCACAGCAGTCGATGACGGCCGGGGTGGATACTTTGCGTCGGTAGAGCCCGATCCCGACCAGCCCGAGCGAGGCGACCAGAACCGGGATCAGGACATAATCGACCTTGGTCGCCAGCGCTGAGAGCCCGATCGCTCCCAGCGCAATCCCAAGGATTGGGGTCGCGCAGCAGAGCGCCGCCACGACCGCCCCAATGATGCCGGTTCGAAAAAGGGCGCGGCTATTCATTGCGGTCACGTCAGCGCGCGAGAGCCACGCTCTTCACGCCCGTCACGGTCGAAGGATAGCCTGCATTCGTGGTCGCCTGGGCCAGTGCCTCGGCCGTGATCTTCTCATCGTCGAAGGTCACGGTCGCCGTGGCCCGACCGTCCCGCTCCACGACCGCGACCTGGCTGACACCGGAGATGCGCGAGAGAGTTCTTTTTACGATTGGTGCACAGGTCACGCAGCTCACATTCTCAACCGCAAGCGTGGCTGTCCGAGGGGCGGCGTAAGCGCCTCCGGCGAGAGTCAAGGCGGCGACGGTCACTGCAGTGCGAATCAAGGTCTTCATGGTCACAAGTCTCCTGGTTTGAAAGGTTGCATCAGAGGTCGAGAAGGAACGGCACAGCGTAAGGGAACGCCATCGCTGCGAAGACGAGCACGGTCGCAGCCCACAGCCCGATTTTGGCAATCCGGCTCGCGCCCGGGCGAGCACAAGCACTACCTTCCGCGCAGTCCACCTTCGGTTGGCGGTAGACGCGCCAGAAGCCCACAGCGAGAAAGACAAGCGCTGCGACCACAAAGACGGGCTGGTAAGGCGCAAGCGCAGTCAGGTTTCCGATCCACGCCCCGCTCACGCCAATGCTGAACAGAACAAGCGGCAGTATGCAGCAAGACGATGCGCCAAGGGCGGCCAGGATCCCGCCCGCCATCAACAGTTTCTGCCCGCCCTGCGACGTCCCCGCTTCGGGTTTGCCGGTCAGCCGCGCCGGGGCCGTTCGAACATACTCACTCATTCCTTTTCTCCTCGATCTTTTCAAGATAGGGCCTGTAGGACCTACAGGTTCAAGTGTTATTTCAGAGCGAGGTCTGCGGCCTAGCACTGAAGGCGCCGCCGACAGGCGCCCTACCACCATAAGTTCGCAAGTGCGGCTCGATCGGTTACATGGAATGTTGATTTTCAGCGGGAGCTGAAGGCGCTTTCTAAGCGGAAGCAGAACCCGCAGCATGGCTTTGATCTCGGGAAGCGAAAGTCGCCTTTGCCTGCATTGCTCGCCGCGAGGCAGGATCGCGGGGCAGCCCTGCAACCGCAGTTCCCAAGGACAGGCCGAGCCGCTGCGCTGGACAACCACCAAAGACCCGATCGACTCGGGCAACACGCGCGGGATGGCGCAGGCCCGAGACGGGCAAGACCCTCGCCCCCGCCGGTCGATGCTCACGCCGGCATAGTGGGCCAGACGAGATTACGTGTAGGGGACCATTTGACACCCGCTTTGATTGCTTTGCGGGGCCACCCGGGTAGATTTCGCAGAGTGCAATCCGCACCTACGAAGCGAATACCGAGCTGTAGAATCGTTATCCAATCACGATTTTCTCGATGGAATGGTCTGCAGCATATGTCGATTAAGCTCTTGGCCCAAGCGGAAGGCATCTTGGACGCTTACGATCTCCACGCCTTGATGCTTGGAGGCCCAATCTTTCGCCGTCACGACCGATGCAAAGAAATGGACGTGGCAACAGAATGACTGACGAATGTCCGCTGTTTCCTGCGGCAGGACCAACGACACTGCGGCGTCGGTCGGTGCGATATCCCGGATTTCGTTCGGCGAAACCGTGAGTGAAACTGGTGCTCCGGTTGCAGCGCAATGCGACGACACGCGCGCCGTCTGGCCAATGAGGGCCGGAAACATCAATGTGTCCAGTGCGCACCAGGCGTATAGACGGCCGCCGTCAATTTCGAAGATATGTGAAGTCTCGCGCAAGGTGAGGCCGTGCCCAACGATATTCCCATCGTTGTCGTACTCGGTACTGGTAGTCCGTTCGAGCACGTCAGTCACTCGCTCAGCAGGCCAGTCGAGAGCCATCGCAAGCGCCGTTCGCGAAACCGGACGCCCCTTGGCCAACTCACGCAGCAGCACGACAAACAGCTCCCCGAACCCTTCGGGCTGATTGGCTGGCGTGAGACTTTCAGCAATCTCGGTGATGTAGTGTTGTTTCATAGTTATTCCCTTATCCTGCACAGCACGAAAGCTGCTTGACGAGGACGGACCGGCGGCGGCCACGATCTGGACCAATTGCTCGGGGCCGCTGGTGCGCGGCAAGGCCCTATTTTTCACCAAGCGCCGGGCGTTCTCCCTTCGCAATCGCCTCCTCGAATGCTGACACTCCAGCTGTGCCGAGCTGTGCTCGCGCTATGTCTCGAAGTTGCTCATCGCGGGGCTTTTGATCGCCTGTGCGGGGCGCATCGGAGCTGCGGATGAAACGTGCCTTGAGGATGTCGGCGAAGCTCACCGTCAGCAACCGTGCCTTGTCTTCGGAGAGCGCCACCTTCGTCTCGATTCGGTGCACGAGCCGGGCGGCGATAATATCGGCTTCCTCCATGCTGAGAGTGTCCACCTGGGCGCCTCGGTACCAAGCGGCGCCCGACCGGAATCTGGCCAGCTCCGTCGTCCGAGCTTCGCCCTGGAGCTCTGTCGCGACATCCTTCTCGAATATTTCCCGCAGGAGCGTGCGAACGGTTTTCGTGCGCGCCTCGCGGTTCCGGTCTGATCCCACCACGGCGAGCACGGTCCCGGCCCGGTTTATCCAGGCCTCAGCAATTCCCGTATTTTGCTCGAGTTCGAGGAGAACCGGTTTGGCGAGCCCGCCGCATGCGATCTCCGGAGCCGCGGGGCACTGCCAGGGGACTTGGAACAAGCTTATAGTCTCGGGTTGAACCCTCGACCTGCCCTCGTTGGCAAAGCTGGCCGTCGTCCACAGGACGCTAACCACCGCACAGGCCAAGGCGATGAAGGATTTTCTCATCTATTGTTCCTTTTCTCGAAGGTTCCATTGGAACTTCCACCGACGTCATTTTTTGCCGACATGCTGTAACGGTTGCGAGCGAGGTCTTCGGCTCGCGCTGCAGGCGCCCTACGAACATAAGTTCGCAAGCGCGGCTCGATCGGTTACATCGAATGTGATTGGGTCGCGCGAACTTGAGCGTGAGATCTTGAGCCGCCGACCGCCAGCGACGAAGCCGCCGCTCGAGCATGGCGCGATGCCACCGCGCAGCAGGATGGCGCTGCCCAACGGTGGTCCGCCTGAGCAAGACAGGCGACTCTCTGCGGCCCGCCTCACTCAGTGAATTTCGAACACGTCCCATGGCGCTAGCCGGACACTGGGGTGACCTCGATAAAGCCCTGGTTAGGGCTGGCTATCGCTCCCCGTTGTGTCTCAAGTAGCTTGCGCAGAAAAGCGGGGCACTGATGGTAACAAAACACCGAATGCTGCACGCCCAAAATACACGGCGTGTCCAGAAAGAATGGCACTTCGGCGAGGAAGTAGCGGGCGCCCATCTCAATCGCTGTGGGCGTCAAGGGGCCCTTTCGATCTGGGTGCTTCTCAAGCACCCATGCTGCACTCTCAAGACAACCTTCTCGGAACTCGGGATCGGAGGCGAAGAGGTCTTGATAACGAGCGTGCCCGGCTGAATAGTTGCGATGTTCATCGAGAACGCGACCGTTCAGCAATATGGTGCTGAGCTCGTCTTCTGCTTCTACGGTCGAAAGCGCGCGAGCGATCTTGTTCTCGAGGTAATTCGCTTGTCGTCGCGACTTCTTCTCCGCGCGTGCGGGAGAATACCCTAGCGCCTCGAGCGTGAGCGCAGCGGGTCTGTCAGGCACATAGAAGTGAAAGCCTGTAAAGTTTCGGCGCGCCCACCGGGCAAGCTCAGAAATCCGCATCTCTGAGAAGTAGCTGTTGAAGGGGCTGATGCCGATGACAGCATGGGTTCGGCTGTCAAACAGCTCGGAACAACGCAAAGTTACGGGATTGGCGAGCATGCAAATTCCAGATGTCTCCAAGCGCCTCCGACAGGCGCCCATACGAACATAAGTTCGCAAGCGCGGCTCGATCGGTTACATCGAATGTCGGTTTCGACCGGAAGGTGCAGGCGATTTCTCCGCGAGGACAGAAACCTCGCGATGAACTACCAGCGCAGAAGCCGTTGTCCGAGCATGCCGCCGATCAAGCCGCACATCAGGATGGCGCTGCTGTACCAGCAGGCGACGAAGGGCAGAGAATCGTCGCCGCAAGCGAGGGCATAGGCGCTAGCGCTGACGCCCCCGGCTAGCAGCCCTGCGAGTGCGCCCGTGCGCCAGAGATCTGTGGGCGCCCCCCAGCGCAGCGCCAGCACCATCAAGGCGTAGGGCACCGCGGCCATAACCGGGATGATCACCAGGCACTTCGGCCACGCATGACCAGCAATCAAAGCTGCCCATTGTGCGCCAGGTGTTACGTAAAGGTCCAGCGCCGCCAGCAACACGATTCCGACGAAAGGTAGCGCCGCCACAAGGTTCGACGACCGTCGTGCTTGCCCCGGCCTGGCGAACCGGAGCAACAACAGGAAGGCGGTGGCCGCCACTCCAGCCGCAAATACAAGCTTCAGCAAGAGAAAGCCAAGAGCGTGGGGTTCTCGAAGGTCGGGCCGCAGGCCGAGTGTCAGGCAGATCGCGGCGACAGCCGCTAGGCTTCCCGCTGCGAATGCGAGGCCTAAGGCGCGTGAGGCGCGACGATAGTCAACGGGTTTGAGATCGACCGTCAACCGGTTGATCAGATCAGCGGTCTTCACGCCACAACCTCCCGCCGATGGCAACAGTCATCGCCTTGAGTCCCCGATGGATCCGGACTTTCGCGGCCGCCTCAGTAATGCCTTCACGAGCGGCGGCTTCGGCGACGCTTCGTCCGTCGAGTTTGACGTCGCGAATGACACGCTGGCTATGTTGGGGAATCGTCGCAAGCAGTTTTTCCATATCGATTCCGGACTCCACCGCCGTATGATCGAACCCGTCCGACATTGCCTCGGCCGCGTCGAGCGGCCCCTCGGCATGAGCCATCTTGCTCCGGCGGAGATGGTCGATAAGCTTGTAGCGTGCGATCGCGTACAGCCACGGCGTGAAGGGCTCGGAGGGATCATAGGTATCTCGTCGGGTGTGCACCGCCAATAGCACTTCCTGGACGACGTCCTCAGCATCGGCGACGTTCCGTCCCATTTGGGTCAGCTTGCTCCTCATATAGGCGCGAAGCAGCGAGCTCAGCTGTTCCAGGAGAGTTCGGTAAGCCGTCGCATCTCCGAGCTGGGCTTGTTCCATCATCAGCCTGAGGGCACCTTCCTGACGTTTCATCCCCGGCTCAGGAGCGCACTGCTTACAATGCCTAAGGTAAGACCGAAGCCCGCGTGTCCGACGGCTTCCCAGATGAAATTCGCAACGGTGTGGGACCCCATTGCGAAGACCATGCCGGGATAAATCACCAGCACGAGGTAGGGTGTCGCCCATTTCCATCCCCGTCCGCCAAACAGCATCAGGAACGAGAGGCTGAACATGATCCCGCTCCAATAATGCCAAGCGTAGCCCAGGGCGACGGTCGCTCCTCGGCTAAGAGAGGAAACCCGCTTATGCTCTGCGGTGGGCCCCGCCCCTGGTTGATGGTCCTCGTGCGGAGCTGCCGAGCCGTGTGGATCAGTCGGGCTCGAAACAGGCGGCGCGGCTTGCTCGCGCATGGGACTGGTCCCGTATTCGTCGGCATGCATGGACCCATGGCCCCCGGGCGCAACTTGCCCTGTGAGGCGCCGCCCAAAGTCGAGCGCCTCGTCCATGGCGATGACGCCGGCGCTCATCCCCGCCACCCTGCTGGCGTCGTAGGTGGCGGTTGCCATATAGCCCGCCAGAAGAGCCACGATGACTGTCCGGACGAAGCGTTGGTAACCGGTCCGTCTGGCCAGTGCGACGGAGGCGATGGTGAGCAGGATCGACGCCAGCCAGAAGATGGGTCCGATGGTCGACATCGGCACCCCCCATTTCAGGTCAAGGATCAAGGGAAGAGGCCCGATCACGCACGCCGCAAGCGCCAGGATGCGCGGCAGCCAGAAGCCCCTGGACTTTCGACCCTGTCGAAAGCCATCGAAAATAGAGCCGTCGAAATTGGCAGTAACGGCGGCCATATTCAAATCTCCCCCATGATCAGTGGTCGGGCCGCGCCGCGCGGCTGAAACGCGCCGTCGCCTTGGGTTTGAGTGGCGTTGAGCCCGGCTTAAACTTCACGACGCCGTCGGGGAGAGGCCGCGCGCAAGCTTCTTCTTCGACTCAAGCCCGCTGAGCTTCCAGCAGACCAAGGTAGAAGTGGTATTCGAGGAAAGCCGCCGTTCCTGCCACTAACAGCGGCTTGTAGGGCGCGAGCGCCGTCAGGTTCGCGATCCACGGCATCGCTCCGATGCCGTGGCTGAAGGTGATCTGCAATCCGATGCCGCAGGACGAGGTGGCCACCGCACCGAGGAATACCGCCGACGGCAACCAAGCGCCGCCGCTCCACAGCGACGTGTTGCGACGCGTGCAAATCCGCGGTGGCAGCCGTTGTCGCCGCCGGTGCGGGGTGCGATGCATTCATCAAGTCAGACCTTACTCCCGTTGCCGAAATTCGATTCGAATCGTATGATACGGGCTGTAGTCACTACAGGTGCAAGAAGGAAATTCGATGAGCGGTCACGCAGCAGTAAAAAGCCTCCAGAGGGGAGAGCTTGCCGAACGGACGGGCTGCAATATTGAGACCGTGCGCTACTACGAAAAGATTGGCCTCTTGCCAGAGCCGCCGCGCACCTCGGGTGGCCATCGTGCCTACAGCTCGACGCACGAACGGCGCCTTCGCTTCGTTATGCGAGCTCGCGAACTTGGCTTTTCCCTGGAAGAGATCCGTGAGCTTCTGCGGTTGGCCGAAGAGCGCGACCGACCATGCGCCGAAGCTAGCAACGTAGCAGCCACCCACCTTCAGGACGTGCGGACGAAGATCGCCGATTTGAAGCGCATGGAGGGCGTGCTCAAAAACGTCGTCGTTCAATGCGGAGACGGCACGCAGCCGGAATGCCCGCTCATCGAGACCTTGTTCCGCGAACCTACGGCCAGATCGGCAAAGCCACGGACAAAAGCGGCGAGAAGTCCCCGTGGCCATAGCTAAGGCGCCATACCTCGCTGTACAGTCTTCACCCGATGGGACAGCTTAGTGACCGTGCGTGCGGCCCAAACGGGAGCAGCTCGTGCCTGGTCCCCTGTGACGTATGAGCCGCCATTCCATCTGGCCTGCTGAGCGTGGCTGCGGGTTAAATTTCTCCGCGGGAACGCTGAGCTCGCCAGTTCAGTCTTTCGGCATCAAAAAAGTCTCAGGCGCGTGGAACCTGTACCCGCTACAGGTGTGTTTCCAATTTTATGGTAGCTACGGCCATCTCCTTGAGCCGGGCAAGCATAGCATATCCTCAAGCGGACTGGTCGAAATCATGCCCATGAGCACACAAAGCAATTCAGGCGGGAAGATAATGGTTTTCGCGGTCTTGCATTTCATCTGCTGTGGGCTGCCTTTGTTGCTGCTCTCCGGCGTATCACTCGCGTTTATAACACCTTACTGGCCGGTAGCCGCTGGAGTTCTAGCCCTACTCGGAATAGTCGGCTTCGTCTGGTACTTCAAACGCGGCTGTGCCTCCTGTCCCCGCAATGAGGGCCGCCGCGTCATTAACCCGAAAATTTAACTGGATGAAAGGAAGCTGTCATGGCTCAGCAGGTCGAGATTGGTCGCCCCGAAGGGAAGACGTCCTATAGCGGATACGCCGAACGCTACTACGAGCAGGCCCGGAGCCAGCGCCAGACGCTCTCGGCCAGCGAATATGTGGCGGTGACCGAGGGATACCTTCGCGAGTTCGTGTGCATGGGCCAATGCAATCTTTACCTCGGGTCGGCCAAGGATGCGAAGATCAAAGAGTCTATCAAGATTTATCTTGAGGACGTCTGCAATCCGAACATCCAGGAGATGAAGAAGATTCTTGACGATGGCGGCTACGCGCTGCCCGCTCCCATGGAGGAAACGAAGGGTCCGGATGATATTCGCGAAGTCGACATGAACGCCATCAACGACCGCGCCATCGTGATCGCGCAATGGTTCGCCATCCGTGGATTCATGACGCTGTGGGACAACTTCGCGATCATGAGCCAGCGCACCGATGTGCGCGACGCCTTCATTCGCAACTATCATAGAGCCAATCGCTGGCACGTGGCGATATATGAGATGGCTCTAGAAAGCGGCCACCTGAAACCCCTTCCTATCGTCGGCAACCACCATGTCGGTCATCCCGGAACGAGCCCGTGACGCCGGAGCTCGGCTTAGGGCACCGAACCGAGAGTACCCGGCCGCAACGCACATGCGAAGTTTGCTTGGCCATCTGGCCTACAGCGCCGCATTGGCTGCCGCAGCCGAAGAGTTTCTACGCGTTGGCTGACCGCGCCGGCGAGCCGCGTCATCCTCAGTGAGGAACATGTATGAGAGACCGAGCACTTCAGGACTGCCGGGCATTCGTAACGGGCGCTAGTTCGGGCATCGGCGAAGCGATCGCCCGGGCCTTCGCCCAGGCGGGCGCGTTGGTTCTCGTCAACTATAGATCGGACCGCGAAGGCGCCGAGCGAGTAGTTGAAGAGATAAATACATGCGGAGGCAGCGCGATAGCGATTCAGGGAGACATGTCGATTTCTGAGGATTGCAGCCGGTTATTCGATGCGGCGGCGAACCAGTTCGGCGGCCTTGATGTCGTTGTCGCCAATGCTGGTATTCAGCGGGACGCCCCGTTTACAGAGCTGACCTTGGATGACTGGCGCATGGTTATCGACGTCAACCTGACGGGCCAATTCCTTTGCGCGCAGGAGGCCGTCAGGCGGTTTCGTAAACAGGGGCTTCGTCCCGACCGCTCACCCGCGCTTGGCAAGATCATTTTCACTAATTCCGTCCACCAAACAATACCTTGGAGTGGACATGCCAGCTACGCCGCTGCGAAAGGCGGACTGAAACTGCTCATGGAGACAATGGCGCAGGAACTAGCGGCGGAAAAGATCCGGGTGAATGCGATCGCGCCAGGTGCGATCAAGACGGCCATCAACAAGAAGGCATGGGAAACCGAGGCAGCGAGGGAGAAACTGCTCAAACTCATTCCTTACGGCCGGATTGGCGAGCCAGAAGATGTGGCCAAGGCCGCGGTGTGGCTGGCTTCCGATGACTCCGATTATGTCGTGGGCACAACCCTTTTCGTGGATGGCGGGATGGTGCTGTATCCCGCCTTTCGGGAGGGCGGCTAACCGTGTTGACACCACACATATTCGCCGAACCCTTGGCCGCGTCGAGCCGGCGTTCCTACGTTCCTATCCGAGATTACGCACTCATCGGCGACTGTCATGGCGCAGCATTAGTCGCCCGGGACGGCGGGATCGACTGGTGGTGCCCAGAGCGCTTCGACGCCGAGCCAGTCCTTTGGCGCCTTCTGGACGCTGAAAAGGCCCCGGTCTTTGAAATCTGTCCCGAAGATGATGCCGAGGTGGAGCGGGCCTACCTTCCCGATACAAACATTTTGCGCTCAGTTTGGACGGCGCGCGGCGGCCGAGTTGCGGTGACTGACTTTGTGCCGGTTGGCCGCGCGCCTGCTGCGACGAGCGACGACTATGTCACCCTGTCCGCTCCGGGCTGGCTGGTGCGCATTGTGGAAGGTGTGGCGGGCCGCATGACGATACGGGTCCAGTATCGTCCGGCAAAAGCCTCCTTCGACGGCGCCGCCTTGGACGAGCTGCCTCAGAGTGATTGCGCATTCGGTGCCGTCGCCCTTTACATGTGCGGAGGTGCGCCCGAGGGCGTCACGGCCGCCAACGAAGCGATCGAAGTCGCCGCTGGGGAACGGCTTGCCTTCGTGCTTGCGCCCGTATCGGCCGCGACCGCAGCCCCGGCCGGTCAGGCCGCTCGACTACTGCAGATCACGAGCGCTTTCTGGCAAGAGTGGTGCGGCCGCTGCCAATATAAAGGCCCGTATGGCGGGGCGGTGCGGCGCAGCGCGCTAACCCTGAAGCTGCTCACCTTTGCCCCGATGGGGGCCATAGTCGCCGCGCCTACCACGTCCCTGCCCGAGGAGCCGGGCGGCCAACGGAATTGGGATTACCGTTTTAGCTGGCTTCGAGACTCGGCCTTCGTGCTCCAAGCATTCGCGGCGCTTGGTTACAGCGGTGAAGCCCGCCGCTATTGCCAATTCCTACGCCTTTGCTGCGTGCAGACATTACCTGAACTGCAAATCCTCTATGGTATTCGCGGTGAGACGGAGCTCCGCGAACAAAGGCTGGACCATCTCGATGGGTATGACGGCAGCCGGCCGGTCCGCATCGGCAATGCCGCCTACCGCCAAAAGCAAGCCGATATCTACGGCGAACTTGCCGACTGGGCACTTCTGTATCATGCGCTTGGTGAGCCTCTCGACACGACGCTGACGCAAATTCTGCGCGGCGCCGCCGACTATATAGCAGTCCACTGGCGGGAGCCCGATCAGGGTATTTGGGAGATGCGCGGCGAACCGCGGCATCATGTTCACGGTAAGCTCATGGCATGGGTTGCCCTCGACCGAGCGATCCGTCTCCTGGGGCCAAATCCGGTCTGGGAAACCGAGCGGGAGGCCGTGCTTCAGGCGGTCCTGGGCCCCGGCATCGACCCTGAGGGCGGCTACTTTACGCAGGCTTTTGGGTTCCGGGAGCCAGACGCCGCACTCTTGCTGGCCCCGCTGCTCGATCTCCCGGTTCCGCCCGACCTTTTAGCCCGCACGGTGGATGCCGTGGAGAGGCGGCTACGCGAGGGCGACTACGTCCGGCGCTACCGGACCCCTGATGGGGTTCCTGGCGGCGAAGGCGCTTTTCTCATCTGCAGCTTTTGGCTAGTTGATGCACTCCTTGCGCTGAATAGAGCGGTGGAAGCGCGCTCGTTGTTCGAGAGCCTCCTAACTAAGGGCAATGATCTCGGCCTGTATGCGGAAGAGGTCTGTCCACACGACGGTGCGTTCCTCGGTAATTTCCCCCAAGCGTTCACGCATCTCGCTCTGATCAACAGCGCCATTCACTTGCAGCTCTACGAGAACAAAGGGGTGGAAGCCCTCGCTGGAACGCATGCCGATCGCGCGAAGCGAACGGCCGCGGCCCGTGAGGCCATCTGGCAGGACATCAACGGCGACGGCTCGCACACCAATTCGCGTGCTTCTGTCCTCGACTTGAAATCCACCATCTCGCCCGGGCGACCAGAACGCAGCGTGGCTGCATATGAGGATGCCGGGCCGGTTGGCGAACCTCGAAATCGAGGCGATGCAGATCTGCGCGCTGTGGTGAACTTTCCCAGCCCGCGCGGAGCGAAAACGTACTGTTGCGACTAGTGCGGCCAGCGCAGGCACGATGACGCTGCGGTCCATGCGGGTGTTCTCCCGGAAGTCACCGCCGCGTTCGGATGGTGGCAACACGCATACAAAATGGTGAACGACGAACAAGTAGGAGAGACCAATGGCCAACCAATACGACCTTATAATCATAGGAACCGGCACGGCGGCTATGGTCGCTGCGATGCGCGTGCGCGCCGCCGGTTGGAGCGTGGCGGTCATCGACCACCGGCCTTTCGGCGGCACCTGCGCCCTGCGCGGCTGCGACCCGAAAAAGATGCTTGTCGGCGGCGCCTCGGCTCTCGACCATGTCCGGCGCATGAGTGGCAATGGTGTTGCCGGTGACGTCCATATCGACTGGCCCGAATTAATTGCCTTCAAGCGCACTTTCACTGATCCGGTCCCGGAAAAGCACGAACACCGTTACGAAGAAAAGGGCATTCATACTTATCACGGCCATGCACGCTTCGCGGGTCGGAACAGTCTGACGGTGGACAGCGAAAATCTTGAAGCCCGTCACGTTTTGATCGCTGCGGGCGCCGAGCCGATAAAGCTGCACATTCCTGGTGAAGAGTATTTCGCTACCAATGAGGACTTCCTGGCCATGGAGCGACTGCCAGAACGGATCGTGCTGGTCGGTGGTGGCTATGTAGCGTCGGAATTTTCCCACATCGCCGCCCGCGCGGGCGCGCAAGTGACCATCCTTCAACGTGGCGAGCGGATGCTTACGCACTTTGAGCCTGAACTTGTCGGCTGGCTCATGGACAAATTCGGCGAGATCGGGGTCGATGTGCGCCTGCGGACCACAGTGCAGGCAATCGAGAAGAAGGGTGCGGGCTTTGTCGTTCGCGCCTCGTCAGAAAGCGGCGACACGACGTTTGAAGCCGATCTTGTTGTTCATGCGGCCGGTCGGGCGCCCGCGCTCGACGCGCTTGATCTTGAGACCGGCGGCATCGCGACGGAGAACGGCCGGCTCAAACTGAATGAGCACCTCCAGAGCGTCTCGAACCCGGCCGTGTACGCCGCCGGCGATGCGGCACAGCAGGGCCCCCCGCTCACTCCGGTCTCAAGCCACGACGGCAAGGTGGTCGCCGCTAACCTTTTGGAGGGCAATCGGCATACACCGGACTATCGCGGTGTGCCGAGCGTGGCCTTCACGATTCCGCCGATCGCTGCTGTCGGACTGAGCGAGGAGGAAGCACGTCAGCAGGGCCTAAAATTCCAGACCAAGTCCCAGATGGCGTCCAACTGGTTTACTGCCCGCCAGGCCGCGGAGAAGACCTATGGCTTCAAGGTGATGGTGGAGGACGACACCGGGCGTATCCTAGGCGCACATCTTGTCGGACCGCACGCTGATGAAGTGATTAATCTGTTTGCCCTGGCGATCCGCCACGACCTAACGGCCGACAATTTGAAGACGACGATGTTCGCGTATCCCACCGGCGCCTCGGATATCGGCTACATGCTCTGAATGCCTTTGCGTCTCTGTAATCATCGAGGACGGACGCATCTGGCTCTATTTCGTTGAAGGACGCCGAACTGGCACGCGCGGAGCTTCGACGCAGCTAATCGCTTCGTCGGCGATGCGCCAACCCAGGAGCGCGGGCGCAGACATGGTGAAGCTAGTCGACCAGCCAATCGGATGAAAATTCGGTATTGACCCTGTACTTAGTACAGGGTGTAGCAGTTCTAATGTGACGACCGTCAATGTGAACTAACGAGCAGCGCAGCACAGATGGCTTGGCAGCGCCACTAGCGCGGAAAGTGAGGTTTGATGAACGAAAAGCCAGCAGCGGGGCTTATGACGGCGATTGTCGTCGCGCCACTGGTCGCGCTTTGCTGACTTGGGCCGCTTTTTATCGGCTCGGCAGTAGGTGGTGTCGTGGGCTGGCTTAGCGGACAGGGTCTTGCATTGACCGCCGTGCTGGCATTCTTGGCCGCAGCCATCGGCTACGCCGTGATGCGTTGGCGCAGGGCTTCATCCAATCGAGTGGATGCCGGCCCGACTTGCGCATGCGATGTATCTGAAGCGCGGCAAGACGTCGAGCTTGATATCGTCAAGCCTGCGAACGAACGGCGGACCCGTTAATCGCAACGATTCGAGCGATCCGCAGCGCACAGTGGCGATCGCTCAGGCCGGACGATCATCCATAGAACTGGTACGCGCCAATCAAGGAATGCCAATGCCACTGGAAGATCAGCGACCTGACCCATTAAGAGCGGACCCTGCGGAGATGATCGAAGAATGCTCGGCCCTGTTGCCAGGGTTCAATGAGGTCGGGCTCATTCCCGCTGTCGCGACAGACGTCGCGAGTGGAGTGGTGCTGATGCTAGCGTGGATGAATGCGGAGGCGTTGAACAAGACGATCGAGACCGGCCAGGCCTGGTACTGGAGCCGGTCCCGCCAGCGTCTCTGGCATAAGGGCGCGACAAGCGGGCAGATCCAACAGGTCGAAGAACTGCGCATCGACTGTGATCAGGACACGGTCTGGCTCAAGGTGAGCGTCGCAGGCGACGGCGGCTGTTGTCACACCGGCCGACCCAGCTGTTTCTATCGCCGAATCCTGACCGGGTCGGAGGGTCCGACGCTCCAACGGCTATCCCACGCTCGGCCATTGTCGCGCTGAAAGGCCGCCTCAAAAATGAGGCAATAAGCTGTACATGCCCGTTGAGAACATGTTTGTGCACAGGGGCTTCAGCAAATCCTGCTTCCTGTGATCCGCGCACCTGTGCGGCACCTAGTACCTCGTCACAGAGATTATGATGTTCGAAGTGCGGGCGCGCAGCAGCGGCTCGAACGATGGTGACAAGTAGCGACCGTTAATCGATCAACTCGCACACCCGCTCTTCGAACATCCTTTTGGTGACGACGCCGATCTTCAATCCGAACACCTTCAGCGATCCGCGAATGCAGCCCTCGATCTCGTATTGTTGTTTGAGAAGCAGCTTGCGGGCGACGAGCAGGAAACGAAGCTCGTGACTCTCGGTGGTCTTCACATGCACAGGCTGGAACCAGCCCGTCCGCATCATCTGTGCGATGCCGCGAGCATCGTTCCGATCCGTTTTGTTGATCATCGCCGAGAGGTCAGCCTTCGCCCGCCTGACCTCGATACAGACGACGGGAAGGCCCGCGCCGGCAAGCCCGCTATAGAGCTATTGCGAGAGGGGACAGGCTTCCAGACCCACCGTCCGAAGCTCAGCCCGGTCGCATGAAGAAGTCGGTAAGCGCCGCAGAATCGCTCGCCACCTTGGCTTCTGCGACGTAGGCTCCAGCCTCGTCTACGATGCACACGCTCGTCTCGTCCAAGGACACGTCCAGCCCGGCATGATGCTTCATGATCGTTCCTCCTCAGGTCTGGAAGCCGCCCATCAGCTTCCATCGAGGGGCAATTGTACAGCTCCCACGCTGGCTAGATCGCTCGCTTGCCGATTATCCGATCTGCGAGCTCCCGCAACCACTCTCCTCAGCGCTCCAAACCTGCGCTCCTGCACGAGATTTGATGGTCGAGGGCGTGCATTCGCTAAGACAGGTCCAGATCCTGCGGCTGGTCGAACAGGCCGGGGATGAGGCGCGCGGCGTGCCGGCCGGCACGATCCGGATCTCCTGCACGGCGGCCTTGGGGGCCTTGCACATCAGCCGGCTGATCTTCGCCTTTCAGGACCGCTACCCCCGACATCGGAGTCGACCTCAGCCTGACCGACGAGCGCGTCGACCTGGGCCGAGAGGCGTCGACATCGCGCACCACCGATCTCTTTCACGGATGCGCATGAGAATCTAGGCGGCCATAACCAAAGCCGAACTCAGGGACCTAGATTTTGCCGAATGAGAAGGTGGTGCGGGCGGCCGGGGTCGAACCGGCACTCCTCCACTCGGAACTGGATTTTGAAGTGAATCTCGCGTACCATCGGGGTGAAATTCCACGGGCGGCGGCGCTTCAAACAAGAGCCGAAGGGTCGGCCGACGCTCCTAGAAGACACTTGCCCTTTGAGGCCACCCGTCCGATTTGCACGCTATAGCCCGATATTACCGCACACGTTCACGCGCGGGCTTCAAAGCGGAAGATCTATCGCCTTCTATCTCCACAAGAGCAAAGAAGTGGAGATACAGTATGAGCGCTGCCCCGCATGTCGCCCGCAGAACAATTCGCCGGCAGCAGCTACGAGAGATCGTGCCACTTGCCGACAGCACGATCTACGACATGGAGCAGCGAGGAGAATTCCCGCGGCGCTTTTATCTCACCTCACGCTGCGTCGTCTGGGACTTGGCAGAGGTCGAAGCCTGGCTCGACGCTCGACGCCGTGCCTCTCGGGCAAATACTGTTAAACGCGCTCCCAGTCCTGACGTGAGATTGCGCCGTTCGCGGCCCGTCAAACACTAGGCTCGAGCTCAAGCAGCTCCATCGTGGCCGGGAGCAGAGTCGGGACATACTTCCGCCCCAAGACCCATGCGTCCACCAGATTAGACCACTCCTGCATCATATGCCGGCGTTGATGCTCGTACTCCGCCTTGTTGTAGACACCACGCGAGGACCTTCCGTCCTCGTGCGCCAGGCACTTCTCGATCCAGTCGCTGTTGAAGCCGAGCTCATTCAACAGGGTCGAGCCTGTGCGTCGAAGATCGTGAACAGTGAAGGGTTCGAGTGGCAGCCCCTCCTTTTTCGCTCTGACAACGACTGCGGTCGTGATCCGGTTGAACGTCGCCCGCGACATCGGCGCGTCAGCGTCATATCGCGACGGAAGGACATAGCGCGAATTGCCTGCGCAGGTTTTCAGCGCGATGAAGATGTCGACGGCCTGCTGTGACAGATAGACGTTGTGTGCCTTCGACCGCTTCATTCGCTGCTTGGGTATCGACCAGACGGCGTTCTCGAAATCGACTTCATCCCACGTCGCGTCCTGCAGCTCGCTTTTCCTGACCATCGTAAGAAGGAAGAGCTTCATTCCCAGCCGTATAGTCGGCAGGGTCGGTACATGATCGAGCTGACCGAGCATGACGCGGATCTCCGCAGGTGATAGCGAACGATCCTTCGGTACGAAGGTCGCGATAGACGCGGGCCCAACTTCATCCGCCGGGTTGGCGACCTTCTCGCCATGCAAAATCGCGAACGCAAAGATCAGCTTCACGATATCCCGCACATGGACGGCCGTGGCTGGAGCGCCGCGATCCTTCACTTTCCCGCACATCATGCGGAGATCGTCAGGCGCGATCTCCGTCAGAAGCCTGTTTCGAAATGTTGGCAAGATGTCGCGTTCGTAGATCGAGCGCCGCATGGCGCTCGTGCTGTCGGCCATGCGCGACTCCTGGAACCACTTCTCGCCGAACTCGCCGAACCTCTTCGCCTCCTTCAATCGTCGCTTGTCGTGCTGCTTCTCTTGAGCAGGAGACCGTCCCTCTGAAATGGCCCGCTTCGCATCGATCAGCTTCTCGCGAGCCCTGGCAAGCGAGAGGCCATCTGGGCCATATCGGCCGAGCGTGAGCGTCTCGCGACGTCCGTTGAGGCGGTAGTCGTACCGGAACACGATCGCCCCAGACGGCTGCACTACGACGTACATACCGTCACGATCGCTCACCTTGTACAATTTATTCTGTGATCTCAGCGCCTTAATCGCAGTGTCAGTAAGCATGGGGGCCTCCAAAACCGTCTAAAAACCGGAGAGAGGCGCCGATTATACCGTCAGGCCAAAACAGGCGATGCTGAAGGCATGATTCCCGTTTTAAATCAGCCTATTAATACCAAAAAAAATACCGTCAGCAGCTCTCTTAGCTGTGACGGTATAGCGAAATTCCCGATCAAACAAGTTCCCCCATACCGTCTGCTATACCGTCAAATCGGAGCACTGCCCCTCGATAGACGGCGATAGCCACTGGCACAATTATCTTTATGTTTCAATGTATTATGGCGTGCCAGAGCGTACAAAAGGATACTACCGGAGGGGTAAAAATCATTCCCACTCAATCGTTCCGGGCGGCTTGGACGTAACGTCATAGACGACCCGATTGATGCCCTTTACCTCGTTGATGATGCGGGTCGCGGCGCGGCCAAGGAACTCCATGTCGTAGTGGTAGAAGTCGGCCGTCATGCCATCGACCGAAGTCACGGCGCGCAGTGCACAGACGAATTCGTAGGTGCGCCCGTCGCCCATCACGCCCACCGTCTGCACCGGCAACAGCACGGCGAAGGCCTGCCAGATGGCGTCGTAGAGGCCGGCCTTGCGGATCTCGTCGAGATAGACCGCATCGGCTTCGCGCAAGATCTCGAGCTTCTCGCGCGTGATGCCGCCCGGGCAACGAATGGCAAGGCCGGGACCCGGGAAAGGATGGCGGCCGATGAAGCTTTCCGGCAGGCCCAGTTCCTTGCCGAGCAGGCGCACCTCGTCCTTGAACAGTTCGCGCAGCGGCTCGACCAGCTGCATGTTCATGCGCGCAGGCAAGCCGCCGACATTGTGGTGCGACTTGATCGTCACCGACGGCCCGCCGGTGAAGGACACGCTTTCGATGACGTCCGGATAGAGCGTGCCCTGGGCAAGGAAATCGGCGCCACCCAGCTTCTTCGCTTCTTCCTCGAACACTTCGATGAACAGGCGGCCGATGGTCTTGCGCTTCTTCTCCGGATCGCTCTCGCCCTCCAGCGCCGAGATGAAGCGCTCGGAAGCATCGACCAGGATCAGCGGCAGATTGTAATGCTCGCGGAACATCGCCACCACGCTTGCGGCTTCGTTCTTGCGCATCAAACCATGGTCGACGAGGATGCAGGTGAGTTGGTCGCCGACGGCCTCGTGGATGAGCAGCGCCGCCACGGATGAATCGACGCCGCCCGACAGCGCGCAGATCACCTTGCCCTTGCCGACCTGTTTGCGGATCGCCTCGACCGCGTGCTCGCGGTAGGCGGCCATGGTCCACTCGCCCTTCAGCCCAACGATGTTGTTGACGAAGTTGGCAAGCAGCCTCGCACCGTCCGGCGTGTGCACGACCTCGGGGTGGAACTGCACGGCATAGAAGTGCCGCTTCTCGTCGGCGATGGCCGCGAAGGGCGCGCCGTTCGACGTGCCCACCACCTTGAAGCTCGGCGGGATGGCGGTGACGCGGTCGCCGTGGCTCATCCAGACCTGGTGCCTGGTTCCCTTGGCCCAGACGCCGTCGAACAGGGCGCAGTCGTCCTCGATCTCAATGAAGGCGCGGCCGAACTCGCGCTCATGGCCGGCCTCGACCTTGCCGCCGAGTTGCGCGCACATCGTCTGCTCGCCATAGCAGATGCCAAGCACCGGTACGCCCGCGGCGAAGATCGCGTCGGGCGCGCGCGGGCTGCCGATATCGACGGTGGAATGCGGACTGCCGGAGAGGATCACGCCCTTCGGCCGGATGCGCTTGAACGCCTCGTCCGCAGATTGGAACGGCACGATTTCGCAGTAAACGCCGGCCTCGCGTACGCGCCTGGCGATGAGCTGCGTCACCTGGCTGCCGAAGTCGATGATGAGGATGGTGTCGGAGTGATTGGTCGTCGTCATGGCGGGCGTTTAAAGAAGAACTTGAGTCGGCGCAATGGGTTAGTGGTGGAAGCTGACAATCCGATTCCGCTGCCTCATGCAATGAGTCACGCGCGCCGCTTTGTTCATCCATCGAGTCAAGTGCAGCCGCTAAGCCCAGCCTATGGAATCCGAAGCGAGCCCGCCTGAAGTGCCGTTTCCAGCAAGCCGATCGCGGCCGCCAGTTTGCCGTCGATCACATGAAGGTATTCGGTCCAGTCATCGATATGTTTCAGCTCCGCCGCGCCGTCGGAGATGCCGCGCAGCGCGATCAGCGGCAGGCCGAACAATTGGCAGGCCCGCAGGCAGGCATAGGTTTCCATGTCGACCAAGTCTTCGGCGATGGCGTCATACGCGCTGCCCGAGACGATCGACGCGCCGGTGGAAAGCGTCGCCTGCTTCACCCCGGGGACACGATGCGGCAACGCCAGGGTCGCAGGCAGGCCGAGGAAGGGCGTCTCGCCCTTCGCAAACCCGAGCGGTGAAGCATCCATGTCGCGATAGGAAACCGACACTGCCTGATAGACTTCCGTCTGCTCAAGCGTCCGCGAGCCGGCCGATCCGAGCGAGACGACAAGATCGGGCAACGCGCCTGCAGCGTCCAGCCGCGCCAGTTCGGCGCCCAGCTTCACGCCCGCTTCGACCGGCCCCACCCCTGTCATCAATGGCGTGAACAGCCTCCGCAACGCCGGACCGTACTCCGCGTCGAGCGCCATGACGAACAGCACGCGCTTGCCGGCGATGGTGACCGTTTCCATGTCAGCCGGCGATGCCGTCGCGGCCGGCAACCGTCATCATCGTGCCGGTCATGGTGGCGATGAGCCTCGCCTCGCCGTCAGAACCAAAGGCATACGCCTGGCCGTCGGCAACGATGATCGTCCGGCCGGGCTTGGTCACCGAGCCGCGAAACAGGAAGCGGTCGCCCTTGCCCGGCGCCAGCAGATTGACCTTGAACTCGATGGTCAGCACGCTGGCATTTTCGGGCATCATGGAAAACGCTGCATAACCGCAGGCCGAATCCAGCGCGGTGGAAATAACCCCCGCATGCAGGAAGCCGTGCTGCTGGGTGAGCGTGGCGGAAAAAGGCATCTCGATCTCGACGATGCCGGGCGTCACCAGCGTCAGCTCCGCGCCAATGGTGGCCATTGCCTGCTGGCGCGCAAAGGAAGTCCTCACGCGCTCTTCATAATCGGGAGCCGGTACGATCTTCGCCGCCATCGTCAATGCCCTAGCCTGATCTGGGCCCTCGCCTGATCTGGGCCCTCGCATGTGCGGAAGCGCTTATTGCAGAGCAATCCAGCCTGCACAATCGCATCGTCGCCGTTTTGCTGACTGGCCCAAGAATTTACAGTTGTTCCCGCAGCCGGTGCGCTGCATCCTCAGCCAACGGAGGACATCGCCATGAGCGTCGCAAGGCTGCAAAAGGAAACCCTGACCAATCTTCCCTTCTATGAAGAGCGCGTCGATCTGGCCTGTGCGTTCCGCTGGACGGCGCGCCTCAACATGCATGAGGCGGTGGCCAACCATTTCTCGCTGGCGGTGAACGACGATGGCACCCGCTTCCTGATGAACCCCAACCAGGCGCATTTTTCCCGCATCAAGGCGAGCGACCTTTTGTTGATCGACGCCAACGATCCCGAAACGCTCAAAGGTCCGGACGCGCCCGACCCGACCGCATGGGGCCTGCATGGGGCCATCCACCGCAACGTCGCCCATGCGCGCTGCGTCATGCACGTCCATTCCATCCACGCCACGGTGCTTGCATCGTTGGCGGACTCGCGCCTTCCGCCCATCGACCAGAACTGCGCCACCTTCTTCAACCGCCATGTCGTTGACGAGAACTACGGCGGGCTTGCCTTCGAGGAAGAGGGCGAGCGCTGCTCGGCCTTGCTGGCCGACCCGAAGAACAAGGTGATGGTGATGGGCAATCACGGCGTGCTGGTGGTGGGCGACAGCGTCGCCGACGCCTTCAACCGCATGTTCTATTTCGAGCGCGCCGCCGAGACCTACATCAAGGCGTTGTGGACCGGGCAGCCGCTCCGCGTTCTTTCAGACGAGATCGCCGAAAAGACCGCGCGCGAACTGGACGACTATCCGGGACAGGCCGAACGTCACCTTGGCGAACTCAAAGCCATTCTGGACGAACAAGAGCCGGTCTACCGCAACTGAGCGCGCCTTTCGGCCCCGATCAAAGGCCCAGCACCTGCCGCAACTCCTGAGGCGAGTTGACGGTGATCGCGCCTGCCGGGCCGGCCATCGGCCGTTCCGGCCAGAACACCGTCTTCATGCCGGCCGCCAGGCCAGAGTTGACGCCTGTCCAACTGTCGTCGATCGCAACCGCATCCGCAGGATCGACACCGGCAAGATACGCCGCGCGCAGGAAAGGCTCGGCATGGGGCTTTCCTTCACGCACATCGTTGCGGCTGACAGACTTCATGCCGGCATAGGACAGGCCGACGGCCCGCAAATTGACATCGACCACGATGCGATCAGAATTCGACACCACCGCCTGGTGAACGCCCCTCGCCTTCAGTTCGCGAAAGATCTCGAGCGCGCCCGGCCGCGGCACAAGCTTCTCGACCAGCGGCAGGTAATGCCCGTACTTGCGAGCAATCCATTCGTCATAGGGAACACGCAGGCCATACTGCTCGCAAAACATCTGGTAGACGACGCTGGCGGCGATGCCGACAACCTGCTCGGCCAGATCGTCAGGCGGCACGATGCCTTCTTCCTCAAGGGCTTTGCGCAATGCGATTTCGTGCAACGGCTCGCTGTCGACCAGCGTGCCGTCCATATCCCAGAAAACCGCCTTCGGCGTCATGCAAGGCTTCCTTTGCCCCGAACTTCGTCATGACGTTCATAAACGGTGCAGCGCAAGAGATAAACCGGCAACCGGCACGGGCGTGGCATCCTGGGCGAAGCCACCTCCCCTTCGTCATCCCGGAATTCTCTTTCGAGCACAGCCGAGAAAGGAATGTCCGGACCCACTCCGGGACATCGCGGCAGTGCGAAAGCCCTTCAGAATGTGGATCAAACCATCCACTCTCCATCGACAATCGCCGTCCAACCCCTTGTTCCTACTCATTTCCTCAAAATTCTTTCACCCCACTTATCCCCACACTCTCCGCCTTCCCCCATACTCAGCCCATCGCTCTTGCGGGAACCGGCTGCGCACCGGGCAACGGTTAGGGCGGCGGTGACCTCCCCCCATTGGTTCGGCGCCAATGGACCCGAGGGCATCCGACAGGCCGGCGTCCTGCGGCGGGCTTTCCATGACAAAGGAAAGGCAACCCGTGGCGGCAGGAGGCGCATTTCGCCTGATCGTCGCGACAGGGCGAGACCCATCGGACGATCTTGGGACCGGTCGACTGGATGACAGACACCGGACGGGCGGCCGCGAGGCCGCACTAAATTACTAAACGAGCGACCGAACGGCCGCCCGTCTTCCCGACCTGCGCCTCAACAGCAAAGGTCAGTTCTTTGACAATGGCCAGACGGAGCAATCCGGGCGTGGCAATGAATAAGTGTAACCAGCGAAGCGACCCCGCACCCATTGCGTCATCCCGGAAGCGAGCCGAGCGAAGCGACGGCGAAGCTGTCCGGGATCCATTCCGTGACTTTGCTGAAGTATTCTGGGCGGCAGCGTGCAGCTCACGCAAAAAGGCAAGGGTGCGGCAATTGCCAGCACGACGGTGTCCATGGTCATTCCAAGGCGGAGCAGGCCGAAGAATTTTCCTAAGCCGGGCCGGCGCGTCAGTAAAGCTTGCAGCGCGTCTTCGACGTGACCTGATAGGTCATCGTATCCTCGCTTCTGCTGGCGTAGTGCCGCGAGGTTTCCGGACTGCTGGAGGACGCTTTGCCCTTCAGCGAGAAGGACTTCAGCGTGCACTTCTTGCCGGAGATGACCACCACGACGCTCTGATCGTTGGTGACGACGTAGCTGGTCGTGCTGTCAGAAGCGCTGTTGAGCGTAGATGTGCCGCGCTGCGTGACCTTGCCGGACAGCTTCAGGACGCCACCCGAATAGCTGCCGGTGCCCTTGATGGTCGTCTTGAACGACCCGCGCTGGAACTCGTCCCTGATCTTGCAGTTGAAGTTCTCGTTCTGGGTGCCATCGACCTTGTAGGCGAAACTCGGAGTTTGCAGCGCCCCATCGATCTTGCACATCTTGGTCTGGAAGGTCGTCGTCGTGATCAGCGAGCCGCCCTCGAAGACCTGAAACCCGATGGACGAATTGTCGTATTTGTTCTTCGTCCTCGACGCGCCGACATTCGGATTGCCGGACGTATAGTTGTCATAGACGACGGACAGGTTCTCGATCATCAGCCAACTGAAGTTCGCCGGCTCAGCTACCGACGGCGAAGAAGCAAGGCCAAGCAGTATCGCCGAAAAGCACGCTGCGCCAACAGGGTTCCGCTTCAACATATCTTCCCCCTATTGGCAGCGCAGGACGCCGTTGACATTGGCGCATTGGGAACCGGTCGGAATGGTCTCCTTGCCCTTACCCGCCTTCTTCGCCTTGCTCACCAGGTCGTCATTGTGGCGCTGCAACTGCTGGACGAGGTCGTTGTCGCCAATGGTTTGCGCCATGACGATCGCCGCATGGTAGGATTTGCTGGCAGCGCGCACATCGCCCTTGGTTTCCGCCTTGACCGCCGCTTGCAAATGGCCGTGGGCAACCGCAATCGACCAGTTCTTGTCGTTTTGCGTTGCCTCGTCCCAGTTCTGGGCCTTGCGCGCGCTTTCAGCGGCAAGCTTGAACGCAGTCGCCGCACGGCTGAAGTTGCCTTTCTGCATGTTCAGGAAGCCGCTCCTGTTCATCATGCGGCTCGCATTGCCGGCGCCTTTGGTGTCGAGGGAAGCCTGGCCGACATTGTCTGTCGGCGTAAGCTGCCCGGCCAGCGCGCCGACGATGCCGAGAATGCCTGCAGCCGCGCCAATCGCGGCAGCCGTGTTGTTCGATGAATTGCTTCGCGAGACGGACGTTTCGGGAATGCAGGCCCAGGCATTCGAGGCCAATTGCTTGCCCGGTCCGCAAATGCTGTCGGCCGCTGCCGGAGCCGACCACGCGGCAACAAGAGAAATCGCAAGCGCCATGCCGGCGCCTCTCACCGCTTGCCCTTTCAAAATGCTCCCCCCGCAATAGAACAGGCCGCAAATACTGCCGGACCGCAGTATATGAATGCCTGAGCCCACGACAAGATACCTGTCGGCAATTGCCTGCGACCCTGTCGTTTGAAGCGCTTGGCTCAATCGCTCGTCATTTGCAGGCCTTGCCAAAATGTCACGGGTCAGCCACAAGCGACGCTCCACGCCGCAAGAATGAAATTCCGCGGTCTTGACTACGGCTTCCGGCTTCATGCCGACGTGCCGCCCGAAAGTTGGATACCAATGTCTGCGATCGAAGCCAGTGCGAGAGCACCGGAAAATCTCTGGCGTGACGAGATCAAGGCGACACTCGCTCTGTCGTGGCCGATGGTTCTCACCAACCTCGCCCAGACGGCGATGACCGTTACCGACGTCATGATCCTCGGGCGCGTCAGTGCCGGCACGCTGGCCGCCGGCGCGCTCGGCAGCAACCTCTATTTCGCGCCGATGGTATTCGGGCTCGGCCTGATGTTGGCTACCGTACCGATGATGGCTCATTCGGTCGGCCGCAACCGCCATTCCGTGCGCGAGTTGCGTCGCACGGTACGCCAGGGCTTGTGGGCCGCCGTGCTGATCAGCCTGCCGATCTGGCTTTTGTTGTGGAACGGCGAGACCATCCTACTTGCCATGGGGCAGGAATCGGCACTGGCAGCAGAGGCTGGAGCCTACCTGCGGGCCCTGCAATGGGGACTGCTGCCGTTCTATTTCTACATCGTGCTGCGCTCCTTCATCACCACGCTTGAGCGTCCGGGATGGGCAACGGTCGTTGCGTTCGTTGCAGTCGGCGTCAACCTGCTCGGCAACTGGGCGCTGGTCTTCGGTCATCTCGGTTCGCCTGCGCTGGGCATCGTCGGCTCGGGCATCGCCACCAGCATTGCCAGCCTGATGATGTTCGTCGGCATGGTCCTGGTCGTGTCGCTAGATCGCCGTTTCAAGCGCTATCGCCTGTTCGGGCGCTTCTGGCGGTCCGATTGGCCTCGCTTCCGGCAATTGATGCGCCTCGGCATTCCCATCGCCGCGATGATGGCGTTCGAGACGACGCTGTTCAACGCCGCCGCCTTCTTGATGGGCATCATCGGCGCCGCATCGCTCGCCGCCTACGCGATCGTCATCCAGCTTTGCTCGGTCAGCTTCATGGTGCCGCTTGGCGTCAATCAAGCTGCCACCGTTCGCGTGGGCATAGCTTACGGCGCGGGCGATGCAGCCGGCGTCAGCCGGGCCGGCTGGGCCGCCTATGGCGTCGGCGTCGGTTTCATGGCCCTGTCGGCACTGGTCATGATTGCGGTGCCGCACGTGCTCATCGGCCTTTTCATCGATGTCCAGGATGTCGCCAACACCGAGGTTGTCGCGATCGCCGCGACGTTCCTGATCTTCGCGGCTCTGTTCCAGATCGTCGACGGCGCACAGGCAGTCGGTGCCGGCATGCTGCGCGGCCTGCACGATACGGGCGTTCCGATGGTCATCGCCGCGATCGGATACTGGGGCGTGGGCATGCCGCTCGGAGCGCTTCTGGCATTCCACTACGGCATGGCCGGCGTGGGCATCTGGATCGGCCTTTCAGCCGGGCTAGCCGTGGTCGCCGTGCTTCTTCTCTGGCGATGGATGAAGCGCGACCTGCTCGCGCCGGTGCCGAGATTCAGCTCAACCTGAGGTCGGCCAGATACGGGTTCTGCTCAGCTGCCTGCCGGAATGCCGAAGGGTCGAGGTCTGCGATCAGGAGCTCCTCGTTCCTATCCCCGGCGGCAGCGAGAAGCGTGCCGTCGGGCGCGACCACGCCGGAAAGGCCGGCATAGGCGAAGCTGTCGTCCGCGCCGCAATGATTGACGTAGGCAACAAAAACCTGATTTTCAAATGCGCGCACCGGTATCATCTTGCGGGCGATGAAATCGGCATGATCGCTTGCCGGCAAAGCTGTCGGAACCAACACGGCCTGCGCACCCGCTTGGGCGAGCCTGCGCACGTTTTCCGGAAACTCGACATCGTAGCAGATCAGCATGCCGAACGTGATGCCGGCATGTTCGATGATGTGCGCTGAAGGCTTCTCTGCCGCGAAAAGGCCCCGCTCATAGGGACCGTAGAGATGCGATTTGCGGTAGACGACCGGCGGCTTGTCGCCGTCGACGAAAAGCGCGCTGTTGCAGACTGTCTCGCCATCCTTCTGGGCAAAGCCGGCAATGATCGCTACGCCGGCGTCGCGAGACACCGAGGCGAGGCGCTTCCAACTCGCGCCGTCCGGAGCCTCAGCCAATGCCGCCATGGCCGGGCCAGCGCCGTAGCCCGGCAGTGCAAGCTCGGGCGCGACGAGCAGGTTAGCGCCTTGTGCAGCGGCCTTAAGGACGGCACTCTCAATGCGGAAGAGATTGGCTGCTACGTTGCCGGCCTTCGCCTGCATCTGGTAAATTGCCAACCGCATCAATTGCCATCCGATCCCATGGCACCCAGCAAGCGCCTGATGTCGCCGAAGCGCGCAATGGCCCCGAAAACCAGGGCTGCCACCGCCACAAAGAAGATCGAAACCGAGGCCATCGTCGGCGTGTAGCCATAGCGCAAGGCGTTGAAAATCTTGATCGGCAGCGTCTCGGTGGTAAAGCCGATGGTCATGTAGGCTACGATGTATTCGTTGAGCGAAAGCACGAAAGCGAAGGCATAACCCGAAACCAGATAAGGCAGGATGAGCGGCAGCACGACGGTCTTAAGCACCGTACGGTCGTCAGCGCCCATGGTTGCGGCGGCCTCGACCAGCGAACGGTCGATGGAGGCAAATCCGAGCGACAGGGTCACCAGCGGCAGCGTCACGAAGAAAATAGCATGGCTGATGATTGCCGTGAAAAACTGGCCGAACAGCCCGACTGTCGCCCAGAAGGTGAGAAAGCCGAGTGCCGTGATGACCGGCGGCAAGATGAATGGAGCGAGACCGAGAACCTGGAATATGTTGGCCCATGGCGCGATACGCCGCCACAGGAACCAAGCCAGAGGCAGCGCGATGGCAACCGCGATTGCCGCGGAACAGACGGCGAGCGTAACCGAATGGATCAGCGCCAGACGCCATTCCGGATCGGTAAAAATCTGGCCATACCACGACAGCGAAAAGCCGCGCGGCGGAAAGGTCAGCTCCTGCTTTTCATTGATCGAGACGCCGGCGACCACGATGAGCGGTGCGGCCAGAAACAGCGCTACAAGCGTGAAATAGAGGCGGCGCAAGGCGATCACAGCGCATTCTCCTTGCGACCGACGAGAAGCGTCATACCAACCAGCGCCAGCGAGATCAGCACCAGGAACACCGCCATCGCTGCAGCAAACGGCATGTTCGACTGGTAGATGGCCTGGTCGGTGATCAGCACCGAAAGCGTCCAGTGCTGCGGGCGACCAAGTATTTGCGGCAATAAATAAGAGCCGAGCGCAAAGACGAAGACCATGATCAACGTTGCCACCATGGTGTTGCGCAAGGCCGGCGTGACGACATTGAAGAAGGCGCGCAGCGGCGATGCGCCAAGCGTGCGGGCAGCTTCCAGCAAGGTCGGATCGAGACGTACAAGCGCCGGATAGAGCACGAGGATGGTATAGGGCAGCGCCTGGTAGACCATGCCCGTCAAAACCGCCCAGAAACTGGGCAGCAGCGCGACCGGTTCCTCCATCAGACCCAGCGAGACAAACAGGTTTGTGATGCCAGCGGTGCGCGAGAATAGCGTCGACCATGCGAAACCGATGATGACTTCGGACAGCGAGAGAACCGACAGCAGGCCGACCAGCCACAACGTCTGCACACGCCTCGAACATCTGGTCAGAAGGTAGGTGAATGGAAACGCGATGGCCACGCAACAGATCGCGACCATGACTGCCAGCATCAGGGAAAAGCCCAGCACCGATCCGAAGAAGACAGACAGGAAACGGGCGTAGTTATCGATCACGAAATCGGGGGTGTAGAAGCCGGCGGGATCGCGCTTGAAGAAGCTAACAACGATCATCGTGGAAAATGGCACGACGAAGAACACCACCAGCATGAAGCCGGGAAAGAAAAGCGGCGTGTAGTCGGCTATCGTCTTGGGGGCTTCGCGCCTCATTGCTTCAGCACCACGCAACTCTCGGGCGGCAGGACGACACCGACACTCTGGCCAACGCTGACGTTGGGCCGCTCACGCGGCGTCGCAACGGCTATGATGGTTGTGCCACCCACATCGACAAAGGTCTCGATGGTGCCGCCAAGGTCCCGCACAAAACTGACGGTACCGGTAAGGGCGCCGTCACGAGGAGCCGTAATGCTGACATCCTCCGGACGAATGGAAAGCGAAGCCTTGTTCATGCCGGCGGGCAAGGCAAGACCAGGAACGGCAGTGCCCAGCACGGTCGCGCGACCGGCGCTATCGGCTTCGATCGGCAATAGATTGGTGATGCCAATGAAGTCGGCAACGAAAGCATCAGCCGGCTTACGATAGATCTCGATCGGCGGCGCGGCCTGCAGGATCTTGCCCTTGCCCATGACCACGACAAGATCGGCCATGGTCATCGCCTCGCGCTGGTCGTGGGTGACGACGATGGTGGTAATGCCGAGCCGCTGCTGCAACTGGCGCAGTTCCACCTGCATGTCTTCGCGCAGCTTGGCGTCGAGCGCCGAAAGCGGCTCATCAAGCAGGAACAGCTTAGGCGAAAGGGCGAGCGCGCGCGCAATGGCCACGCGTTGGCGCTGGCCGCCGGACAGCTTTGCGACCGGCCTGTCGGCAAAGCCAGGCAGATGGATCAGCGCCAGCAATTCCTCGACCCGCTTGCGCTGCTCTTCCTTGGCCCGGCCGCGAATGCGCAAGGCGTAGGCGATGTTGTCGCCGACGGACAAATGCGGGAAGAGCGCCAGCGATTGGAACACCATGCCGAGGTTGCGCTTGTGCGTCGGCAAAGACGTGATGTTCTCACCATCGAGAATGATGGCGCCGCCGGTCGGCTCCTCGAGCCCGGCGATCATACGAAGCAAAGTCGTCTTGCCGCAACCCGACGGGCCGAGCAGGCAGACGAACGTGCCGTGCGGGACCGATAAATTGACGTTGTCTACAGCGGCAAAATCACCAAAATTCTTGGTAATGTCGTTGATGGCAAGACCGGACATGGGACCCTGTTCAATACGTTACCGTGAAGGATGTGAAATGCACCAGTCTCCCCGAAAACGGGGAGACTGTACCGACAGGCCTGATCAACTATTCCTGTCGCGCGCAGCTAAACTAGCCGCTTAGCCAACGATCAGTTCGGTCCACTTCTGGTTGATCCAGTCCGACTTGGACGTGTAGAGATCGTAGCGTGGGATGATCGGTTCGATATCCGACGACACGGCCGCGAACTCCTCCGGCTTGAGGTCAAGGACTTCTCTCTTGAGAGTTGGAGCCGTGCCGACCTTGCGCGACATCAGGCCCTGGATCGCCGGCTGGCTCATATAGTTGATGAAAGCATGTGCCTCTTCCACCTTGGTCGACGCGCGCGACAGAACCCAGTTGCCGGAGTCCTGGATGCCGCCTTCTTTCGGGAAGGTCGAGCGCACGTGGAAACCGTCAGCGGCGGCGAGACCGGTCACGTCGTGGTAATACTGGCCCATCGGAATTTCGCCCGATTTCAGCGCCTGCTCGAACTGAGCCTCGTCGCGATACCACAAACGCACATTCGGCTTCACTTCCGCGAGCTTGGCGAAGGCTTTCTCCAGGCCCTCATCGGTGTCCAGCGCATTGGTGCCGCCCATGAAGGTCTTTGCCGTCACCTCGAGCAGGAAGGAGTTGGAGGCCAGTGCAAGCAGGCCGAGCTTGTCCTTGTTCGCCGGGTCCCAAAGCGATTCCCAAGAAGTGGGTGCATCCTTGTAGGTATCGGTGTTGGTGACGAGAGTGATGTACCATGCCACGGCGCCGATGCCGGCGACGCGGCCATCCGGGTATTTGTTGACGAAGCGGTCGAGCAAGTCGCCATAGTGCTTGAATTTCGACGTATCGAGCGGCTGCCACAATTCCGTCGACTGGCCCTTCAATGTAGACGTCTGTGACATCATCGAAAGATCGGCTGGTGCCTGCCCCGCCTTGGCTGCCTGTTCAAGTTGCACCAACCATGCTTCGCCGGTCGGCTCAGCCACGGATTCAACGGCAATCCCTGTTGCCTTCGTGAACTCAGGGAAGATGTGTTCATCGAACGACTTCTTGAAGTAGCCGCCGTAAACGCCGACCTTCAGCGATTTGTCCTGCGCGCGCAGGACCGCCGGCATTGCGAGCATGCCCGCTGCCGCAACGCCTGCACCGAGCACGGTGCGGCGGGTAAATTTGTTGTTTGCGAAATCAGTCATGCTCGTCTCCCTTGTTCCGGCTTGGCCGGGTTCCCTTGTTATACGAATTCTACGCCTTTTCGATCACGCTGTCTTTTTCAACGGTGGCCTTTCACCGCCGGGCTGAACACCATCAGGCTGAGTATTTCGAACAGAACCTGTGCGCCCGCATGCGCGGTGTTGGTGGTCGCATCGTACTGCGGCGCCACCTCGACCACGTCACCTCCGACGAGGTTTACGCCCTTCAGTCCGCGGAGGATTTCCAGCACCTCGCGCGTGGTGAGGCCACCGACCTCGGGTGTACCGGTTCCAGGTGCAAACGCCGGGTCGAGACTATCAACGTCGAAGGAAAGATAGGTCGGACCGTCTCCGACAATCTTCCTCGCCCGCTCGATAATAGCCGGGATGCCAAGGCCGGTGACTTCCTCTGCATGGATGACGGTCATGCCGGATTCGTAGGTGAACTCCCAAAGATATTCCGACGAGCCACGTATGCCGATCTGAATGGTTCGGGTCGGGTCCAATACGCCGTCCAGCACCGCATTGCGGAATGGGCCGCCGTGATGGAACTTGGTCAGGTCGTAAGCGCCGCCGGTGTCGCAATGGGCGTCGATGTGAATCATCCCGACGGGGCGGTTCTTGCCCACCGCCTTCAGGATCGGGTGGCTGATCGAATGGTCGCCGCCAACCGATAATGGGATCACGCCGGCGTCGACAATCTGATTGAGGCGGTTCTCGATATCTTCATGGCTGAGTTCGAGCCTGTACCGGCTGCGAAAAGGCACGTCGCCGATATCGGCGACCTTGAGTTCGTAAGTCGGCGCACAGTCCAGCACGTGGTTGTAGGGTCCAATGCGCTCGATGGACCGCAGCGCACGCGGGCCAAAGCGCGAGCCGGTGCGGTTGGTTACGCCCAGGTCCATCGGCACGCCGATCATCGCCACCTGCAGGTCGCCGAAATCGGGGTTTTCAACGGAAATCTCGCGATGTGGCGCGGCGAGAAAGGTGGGCATGCCAGCGTAAGGCGCAACGCGCGTGCCGCTCTTGGAAAATATCTTGTCAGCGACGCGGCGGAACTTCGGGTCAAACAATTCGCCGCCGTGAGCCTCGCCATACTTGGCGCGCAGCGCATCCAGCTTGGTCTGGTTGAAGCCCATCTTCGCATCTCCTCCCTGAGACACGGCATGCACGAACCCGCGCAGAAGGCATTGGCAGCCTTCAGTGCCGTATTGTCCGATGTTCAGCGCGAATTGTCTGAGACGGTGAATGGAAAATCAATTGATATTGTTATAGGTCTTATTGTGAGAAAAACTAACAGGTGAGCCTATGGCCAAGAGATTGCCCCCGCTCAATCCGCTGCGCGCGTTTGAGGCGACTGCACGCCACGCGTCGCTCACCAAGGCGGCCGGCGAGCTCAACGTCACACACGGGGCGATCAGCCATCAGATCAGGGCGCTGGAGCAATCTCTCGGCGTCAAGATGTTCGAGCGCACCGGCCAGCGCCTCAAGCTCACCCCGCACGGCGCGGAACTTTTGCCGGCAGTGTCGAACGCATTCGACGGCATCGCCGCAGCGACGCAACGCCTGACGCGCCCGGCCAGCTCCGGCACGCTGTCACTTTCCTGCGTGCCTGCCTTGCTCTCTCTATGGGTAATCCCTCGTCTCGGCAGCTTCACCGCGCAATATCCAGATGTGCGCTTGAAACTGACCGGTTCGAACGATGCACAGGACATCCGTTCTCCCGATATCGATCTTTGCCTGCACTATGGCGATGGTGGCTGGAGCGATTGCTGGCTGCGCAAATGGTCGGGGCTTGAGTTGTTTCCGGTTGTCAGCCCAACATTGATCAACACGCGCTCGCTGCGCACCATTCGCGATCTTGCCAACCACGTTGTCCTGCATGGCGATGATGGCCGCGAGTGGCACACATGGCTCGCTGCCGCCGACGCTCTCGATCTCGAGCGTGGCCGGCGGCAATATTTCAGCGACGCCCATCTTTCCATCGGCGCGGCCTTGCATGGACATGGCGTGGCGCTTGGCGACACGGTGACGGCAAGCGACCTTCTTGCACGCGGGCAACTGGTGGCGCCTTTCGGGCTCTCGGTGCCGGCTGTCGACGATTTCTACGTCATCTGCCGCAACGAAATGCGCTCCGCGCCGATGGTGCAGGTGTTCATCGAATGGCTTTTTGCCGAAAAGGGAGAGACTGACGACCGCCCGAGCGGATCGGTGGCATCACGCATCGGCATGCGCCGCAAACGGCAGCCCGCCAAGCCCACTCCGCCAAGCGGACCCTGACCTAAGTGGTTGCGGTTGCACGGCCTTCTTTTTATCGGGTCAAGGCAAAAGCGGGGAGAAGTTTCGAAAAATCGATGCTAAGAGGCTAGGTGCGGACTTGGTTCCGAGCAGCGAAGGCAACCTTGACTCATGGCCAAGACTGACATTGCGCGGCGCGTCTACAACCACACCTGGAAGCTCGATCCAATCGTGCGCAGCCTGCTCGATACGGATTTCTACAAGCTTTTGATGCTGCAGATGATCTGGGGCATGTACCCCAAGGTCGACGCCACCTTCTCACTCATCAACCGGACGACTTCGGTTCGACTGGCCGATGAGCTCGATGAAGGCGAATTGCGCGAACAACTCGACCATGCGCGCACTTTGCGTTTCAGCAAAAAGGAAATGATCTGGCTGGGCGGTAACACCTTCTATGGCCGCAAGCAGATCTTCGAGCCGGAGTTCCTCGCATGGCTGGAGGACTTCCAGCTTCCTGAATACCACCTGTCCAAGCGGGACGGCCAATACGAGCTAACCTTCCCGGGCCCCTGGATGTATACTACGCTTTGGGAAATCCCGGCGCTGGCCATCATCAACGAGCTACGCTCGCGTTCCGCAATGAAGGAACTCGGGCCGTTTGCACTCGATGTTCTATATGCTCGCGCCAAGTCCAAGATGTGGGCGAAGACCGAGCAACTCAAGAAGCTGCCGGGCATCAATATTTCGGATTTCGGTACCAGGCGGCGTCATTCTTTCCTGTGGCAACGCTGGTGCGTCGAGGCGCTGAAAGAAGGCATCCGCGATTCCTTTACCGGCACATCGAACGTCTTGCTCGCCATGGACAACGACCTCGAGGCCGTCGGTACCAACGCGCACGAACTGCCCATGGTTTTGGCCGCACTTGCCGACAGCGAGGCGGAACTCAAGGAAGCGCCCTATAAGGTGCTGCAGGATTGGCAGCGCTACTATGGCGGCAACCTGTTGATCGTGCTGCCGGATGCCTTCGGTACGGCAGCATTCCTGCGTGACGCACCGGATTGGGTGGCGGACTGGACCGGCTTCAGGCCTGACAGTGCGCCTCCCATTGAAGGCGGTGAAAAGATCATTTCGTGGTGGCGCGAGAAGGGGAAGGATCCCCGCAACAAGATCCTGATCTTTTCCGACGGATTGGAAGTCGAGACCATCGTCGAGGCTTATCGGCATTTCAACGGCAAGGTGCGCATGGCCTTCGGCTGGGGAACAAACCTCACCAACGATTTCGAGGATTGCGCGCCCGTGCCAACGGATCGGCTGAACGCGATCTCGCTGGTGTGCAAGGTGACGGAAGCCAACGGGCGGCCCGCGGTGAAATTGTCCGACAATCCGGAGAAAGCCACCGGCGACAAGGCCGAGATAGCGCGTTATCTCCGCATCTTCGGCGAGAAGGATCGAGTCAAGCAACTGGTGAAGGTTTGAAGCAGCGGTGCTCAATCCGGCTGCGGTGATTTGTGGCTTTCGGGCTTGGCCGTCAACGTTGCTCGCAACCCTCTTGCTCCTGGCGATAGCGTCCGCGCCCACCCCAGCTCTCGCCCATGCATCTGATCGCGGCCATGTGCTGCTCTTGCCAACCGGCTACTATGTCTTAGGCGGGGCGTTCGCGGTCGGGGCATCGTTTCTGGTCTTGGCTCTACTACCGCCGGACATCCTGGAACGACTTTGGCGCAAGCGCCTGACATTGTTTCACTGGCCGGAAAAGCTGCGTCCCCTCGTCAGCATGCTGTCCTTCATGTCCCTTGCGGTTCTCGTCGCTGGCGGTCTGTTCGGCAGCCGCGACCCGCTGTCCAACCCATTGCCGCTCACCATCTGGACACTGATGTGGATCGGGCTGACGCTGCTGCACGGCCTGTTCGGTAACCTCTGGTCATGGCTCAACCCGTGGTATGGCCCGCATCTGCTGGTCATGCGACTAACGGGCGGCCTGCTAGCAAGAATCCGGATTCCATCAAAACTCGGCTGTTGGCCGGCAGTCATCTTGCTTTTCGCCTTCGCCTGGTTCGAGCTTGTCGATCCGGCACCAGATGACCCCGCACGACTGGCTTTTGCAGTCGGCTTCTACTGGCTCGCAACTTTCGTCGCCATGCTGGTGTTCGGCTACGACGAATGGGGCCGCCGCGGGGAATTCCTGTCGGGTTTCTTCGCCATTGTCGCACGCTTCGCCCCGCTGGAGCGAAGTGCGGACAATCGCTTGAGACTCTGCCTGCCCGGTGCACGACTTCTGGATGCGGAAACATTGCACCCAAGCGGCACCGCTTTCATCTTGCTGGCGCTGTCGTCGGTATCCTTCGACGGTCTGTCGAAGACGTTTTTCTGGCTCGGCCTCAACGGCATAAATCCGTTGGAATTTCCCGGCCGCACCACCCTGATGGGCATTAGCACCGTAGGCCTTTTGCTGAGCTTCTTCGTACTCGCCACGATATTCCTGATCGCCGTTCGCGCGGGGCAAAAGATGTCGCGAGATGCGTCACCTATCATGTCAACTGCCGGACTATTGGTCTGGTCGATCGTTCCGATTGCCCTTGCCTATCACATTGCCCACTACCTGACTTCGCTTCTTGTAGACGGCCAATATGCCATCGCCGCTCTGTCAGACCCGTTCGGGCGAGGTTGGAACCTGTTCGGCACCGCGGCCATGCAGATCGAGGCCGGAATCGTTGCGGGCGCGCAATCGGCGTGGGTCCTGTGGAATATACAGGCCGGCACGATTATCGCGGGCCACGTATTGGCTGTTCTGGTCGCGCACGGACTTGCGTTTCGCCTGCACCCCGAACCGGCAAAGGCTGCGATCAGCCAGTTTCCCCTTACCTTGCTCATGATCGGCTACACGATTTTCGGACTTTGGCTGCTGGCGACGCCTACCGCCGGATAGGTTGGGTGAACACGCAAAAAGCTTCGCGCAATGGTTTCTTGCCATGGTCCGGCTTTGATGGTTTAGCTTCTGGCCATATGTTTTTGACCGGTTGCAACAAATGCAGTTTCGCATTTCACTCAATGGCCACAGCTGAAAACAGGGATTGATGCCATGACTGATCGGCAGGGATTTTTCGACCTTAGCAAGACAGGCATTTCACGCCGGACCGCGCTCAAAGGTCTTGTTGCTACAGGTACCGGTCTCGTCGCTCCCGGATTTGTCCGCTACTCTCAGGCGCAAAGCTCAGCGCCGATCAAGATCGGCTTCCAATGCCATCGCACCGGTATCGGCGCCGCCTATGGCCGCTGGTACGAAAAAACCACCAATGCGGCGATCAAGCTGATCAATGATACCGGCGGCATCAATGGACGCCAGGTTGAAGTCGTCATCGAAGACGACGGCACAGATGCCGGCCGTGGTGCCGAGGTGGTCGGCAAATTCGCCAACCAGCACAAGACAGATATCGTCTACGGCACGCTGTTTTCCAACGTAGTGATTGGCTCGGCACCTGCCGCGGGCGAGCTCAAGATCCCCTACTATGTGGTGAGCGAAGGCTATCACGTCGCCTCCGGCAAACTGAACCGCTATTGCCTGCAGCCGGGCATCACCGATGTGCGCGCACAGGTGACATCAGTTGCGCCATGGATCGCGGCCAATGCCGGCAAAAAGGTCACCATGGTGTTCCCGGATTACGCCTTCGGCTACGACCACCGCGACTACCTGCCGCCGGCGCTCAAGAACGCCGGTGCCGAAGTCATCGCCCAGATCGCCATTCCGCCGACGGAAAGCTCTTTCACCAAATATTTTCCGCAGATCCCAGCCGAAACCGACGTCATCTATCACGTCATGGTGGGGCCGGCCGTGCTCACCTTTGTCAAGGAACTTGGCGAATTCTATGGCTCGAACGGGCCCAAGCTGTTCGGCTTCATCGATTCGCTCGAAGCCGTGGACGTCAACAGCCCCGGCCTCGAATATCTCAACGGCAGCCATTTCTGGGAAGGCGCGCCGCGCTATGCCCAGGCCGACGACAGCGACGCGATGAAAGCCTATCGCGCAGCGGTTGGCATCGACGATAGTGGCGCTTCGACAAGCGACGCCAAGGACGTCTCCACCGCTGCCCACATGTTCGGTTGCTGGGAAACGCTCTACGTCATTAAAAAGGCGATGGAAGACAGCGGCTACAAGGGGCCGGAAGACCGCGCCAAGCTGATCGAGGCAACCGAGGCGATGACGGAATTCGCCGAAGGGCCAGAGCATCCGCAAGGCAAGAAGGTCTTCAACGGCAAGATCCATCAGGTCTTCGGCAGCCAGAACATTTCCAAGCTCGAAGGCGGCAAGCTTACCGTGGTTCACAAGACGTCGATTGAAGACGGGCAATACGAACCCGAGGCCGACTACACGACGCAGGCCCTGTGATCGGAAAGTGACAGGGTTCGATCGGGCAGCCTGACTGAATGGCCTTTGGACCTCACCTGCTACTGGCGGTTCTGGAAGGGCTGGTCACCTCAGCCGTGCTTGCCCTGACCGCGCTCGGTCTCTCGCTGGTGTTTGGTGTCATGCGCGTCGTCAACGTCGCGCATGGCGAATTGTTCATGCTGGGGGCCGTGCTGGCGTGGGCGATTGCAACCAGCATCGGCGGTAGCCCGGCGGTCGGGTTCATGGCGGCGCTCGTACTTGCGCCGCTAATTGTCGGCGCGGTCGCGCTGGCAGCCGAGCGACTGGTGTTGCGCAAGGTGAACTACGATCCGGAAGCCACGATAGTGGCAACCATCGGTCTGCTCTACATCATCCAGCAACTTGCGCTGACCTTCTACGGAGCCGACGCACGGCCAGTGCCGCCTCCGTTCAACATGCGCATCTCGCTGCCCTGGTTCGGCTATTCCGGCTACAAGCTTTCCATCATCGCGGCCTCCGCACTGCTGCTTGTCGTATCGTGGCTGGTCATGACGAAGACCAAAGCCGGTCTGATCATGCGCGCCACGCAGTATGATCGTGAAACCGCACAGGCTTTCGGTATTCCGGTCGATCGTGTCTATGCCGGCGTGTTCGCGCTCGGTGCCATGCTGGCCGCCATCGCCGCAGTGCTGATCGTGCCGATCAGCCAGGCACACTACCTGATGGGGCAGGACCCCCTGCTCCTGTCCTTCATAGTCGTGATCATCGGTGGACTCGGCTCGCTCCGCGGCACAGTGGTAGCGGCAGTTCTGATCGGCGTTTCTGATGGCGTCATCTCGATGTTCTTTTCGCCAACGCTCGCCAAGATGATCGCCACCCTGCTCGTCGCCATGGTGCTGGTGTTTCGCCCGCAAGGACTGTTCGGCAGGGCAGTCCGATGACGGAAGGTTCGTCACCGGCCCGAGCTTACGTGCTGCATCTGGCCGTCATCGCCATCCTGGTCGTCCTCAACTTCATCCTGCCTGCGTATCATCACGGGCTGCTGGCGCGCATTCTCGTGTTGGCAACATTCGCCATGGGCTACAATCTCTTGTTCGGCTATGTCGGGCTGCTCAGCCTCGGCCACGCCATCTTCTTTGCCGCCGGCCTCTATGGCGCGGGCCTCGGCGTTCACCATTTCGAACTGTCGGTTCCTGTCGCCTTCATGGCCGCGCTTGCCTGCGGAGCCGTGCTGTCCCTCGTTATCGGGCTATTGGCGCTTCGCACCTCAGGCGTAGCCTTCATGATCGTAACGATGATGTTTGCACAGGTGCTCGCCCTGGCGATCCTCTATTTCGCCCCGCTGACCGGCGGCGATCAGGGGCTCGTATTGCAGCAGCAGGAGCGAGTGGTTCATCTCGGCGATACCGTGCTGGACCTTACAAATCCCATGACGCGCTACATGGTTGCACTTGCACTATTTTCCATCGTGCTTCTGTTGACACTGGGTGTCGTGAGGTCCCGCTTCGGTCGCGTTCTGATCGCTATCCGCGAGAACGAAGAACGTACCCGCATGTTAGGCTACGATACGTTCGCCAACAAACTAGCGGCGGTCGTGGTTTCCGGCGTCATCTGTGCCGCAGCGGGTAGCGCCTATGCGCTGTTGTTCGGTTATGTCGGTGCCAATTTCGCCTCGGTACAGTATTCCATCCTGCCGTTGCTGTGGGTGCTGCTGGGGGGAGCGGCGACGACGCTCGGGCCGCTGATCGGCACGCTCTTCATGTACTATGTCGTCGATATCACAAGCGGCTATACGTCTGCCTATCTCCTGATCGTTGGCATAGCGCTGATTTTGCTTGTGCTGTTCTTCCCGAAGGGAATCCTGGGCACGATCAGGCAACGCTGGGTGCGGTGGCTGCCATGATGCCGCTGATGACAACGAAAGGCCTGTCGCGTCATTTCGGCGGCCTGCGCGCCGTGGACGATGTCGACTTCGCGCTGATGCCGGGAGAAATTCGAGCCGTGATCGGCCCGAACGGTGCCGGCAAGACCACCTTCGTCAGCCTTGTGTGCGGCCGCATCGAACCGACGGCCGGCATGATCGTGTTCGACGGCTCCGACATCACCAACCTGCCTGCACACAAGCGGGTGCGCTTGGGCATTGCCTACACCTTCCAGATCACCAGCATTTTCGCAAACCTCAGCGCCTACGAAAATGTTGCCCTGCCTGTGCAGCGCACACTGACCGACGGCCGCTCGAAGGGGCAGGTTCATGCCGGTGTGACGGAGGCGCTTGAGCGTGTCGGGCTGGCCAATCGCGCCCATATACCCGCCGGTCAACTTGCCTATGGCCACCAGCGCCTGCTCGAGGTGGCGATGGGGCTGGCACTTAAACCTCGCCTTCTGGTGCTGGATGAACCGACACAAGGATTGGCGGACAGCGAGATCGAGAACTTCACCGGGCTTGTCCGCGAGATTGCCCGCGATGCCACCGTGCTCATCATCGAGCACAACATGCCGGTGGTGATGGAACTGGCCGACCGCATAACGGTGTTCGAAGCCGGCCGGATCCTGGCCGAAGGAACACCGGAGGCAATTCGCGCCAACGCCACCGTCCAGCGCGCCTATCTGGGAGGCGGCGATGACTGACGCCTTGACCATCTCCGGGCTCGACTGCTTCTACGACGAAGTGCAGGTGCTGCATGGTCTCGATCTCAGCTTACGCCACGGTGAAGTCCTGTGCCTGCTTGGCCGCAACGGCGCCGGCAAGACGACGACACTGAAAGCTATCATGGGCCTGATGCCGGCCCGCCAAGGCTCGATAAAGCTCGACGGCATGGAAATGACCGGCCTGCCGGCACATGAAGTGCCGAAAGCCGGCATTGCCTACGTGCCGCAAGGCCGCCGTCTGTTCGCTGAAATGACCGTGGCGGAAAATCTGGAGATCGGGCTCAACACACGCCACAAAGGCCGGGCCACGCGCGAGACCGTACTGGAGATGTTTCCTTTGCTCCGCGAGAGGCTGAAACAGCGCTCGGGCACCTTATCTGGCGGCGAACAGCAGATGCTGGCCATGGCGCGGGCGCTGTGCGTGGAGCCAAAGGTGCTGCTGCTCGACGAACCCACCGAAGGTCTGATGCCCTCTATGATCCAGAAGATTCGCGAGGCCATTTCGCAACTGCGCCAACGGGGCGTTTCGACGATACTGGTCGAGCAGCGGGTCGATGCGGTCCTGTCCGTCGCCGACCGGGTCTCGTTCATCGAAAATGGGCGCAACCGCGAAACGGTCGATATCGAGCAATTGCGGGCCAACCCCTCAGCCGTGAAGCGCTATGTCGGGGTTGGCTGAGTTACATCGTTCTCAGCCAAAGAAGATTACGCTCGACACGATAAAGACCGGGATCAACACCAACCCGGACCAAAGCATGTAGCCGAAGAAGCTTGGCATCTTGACGCCATTGTCCTTGGCAATGGCGTAGACCATGAAATTGGGCGCATTGCCGATATAGGTGTTGGCACCCATGAAGACGGCACCCGCGGATATGGCCGCCAGCGTCGAGGCATATTCGTTCATCAGATGCTGCGGGTCACCGCCGGCCATCTCGAAGAACACAAGATAGGTCGGTGCATTGTCGAGGAACGACGACAACACGCCAGTCAGCCAGAAATAAGCAAGATCGTTCGGTTCGCCCGATTGCAGTGTCACCAGCGATACGAGCGGACCCAACGCTCCATCGAGACCGGACCGCAGGATGGCGACCACCGGCACGATGCAGATGAAGATGCCGGCGAACAGCTTGGCGACCTCGGCAATCGGACCCCAATTGAAGCCATTTGCCGCCCGATACTCCTTACGCGACACGGCGAGCGAGACGAAGGCGAGCCCCAGGATGATGACGTCGCGAACGAGGTTCTGCAATTCGACGGTGACGCCTTGAATTGTGAAGGCAATGCCGGGCTGCCACGAAGCCGACATCAGGATCGCGGCGATGACGCCCGCGAGCAGCGGCAGATTTGGCAGGCCGCGGATGCGCACCTTGGAATCCGGTGTTGGGTCCTTGATCTTCGGCGCGCCCTGCTCGCGGCGGTGAAGAATGACATCGAGGACAATGAAGGCTGCCAGCACCAGCCCGCAAAGGAATGGCGTGCGAGGCAGGATATGCACTGTGGCCCAGAAGAAACCGCCGCCGCGCAGGAACCCGACGAATAGCGGCGGACCGCCAAGCGGCGGCAGCGCCCCGCCGATGTTGGAAACCAGGAATATGAAGAACACGACGACATGAGCGTTGAACGGCCGGTTGTCGTTGGCGCGGATGATCGGCCGGATCATGACCATCGAGGCCCCGGTCGTACCTATCACGGAAGCGAGGATGGCGCCGATGAGCAGCAGACCTGCATTGACCAGCGGCGTGCCATGTATGTTGCCGGCAACCAGAATGCCGCCCGAAATGGTGAACAGGGCAAACAGCAGGATAATGAACGACATGTATTCCAGAAGCACCGCGTGCAGCACGGCTTCGGTGGCAGTCGGCATGCCGTAGCCGGCGACCAGCGGTACAACGACAAGGGCCGACCAGAACGCGGCGATCTTGCCGTAGTGATGTTCCCACACGTGCGGAAACAGAAGCGGCCCAGTGGCGATAGACAACAAAAGCCCGGCAAACGGCAACGCCCACCAGAGCGACATTTCACCGCCCGGCAATCCATGTGCTTCAGCGGCAAGGGCGGGTGTTGCAGCAACTCCCGCCAGCACGAGAACAGCCGCCAGAATTTTAAGAATACGCACCTCTACCCCGCCCATTTCTCAATCTGCGGCTACCGCGCAATCGTCGCAGCAACAATTTTCCACCGCACCTAGGCCAGCTTGACGCCCGCCTCGCGCATACGCTTGACCATGGCCTCGACGGACCCGTTCAGGTTGATGCCTCGGCAGGCATCCAGTCGTATCGTGGTTTCAAGCCCCTGCTTCACCGCATCCAGCGCGGAATAGGCGACGCAAAAATCGGTGGCAAGACCGACCAGCGTGATCGCGCCGATGCCACGTTCCTTCAGATAGCCTGCCAATCCGGTCGGGGTCTTGTGGTCATTTTCGAAGAAGGCCGAGTAGCTGTCGATTGCGGTGCGAAAGCCCTTGCGCACAACCAGTTCGGCCTTGGTCCAGGCAAGGCCGGAATGAAAGTCCGCGCCGAGGCTGCCCTGGATGCAGTGATCGGGCCAGAGCGTCTGCTCACCGTATGGCATGGTGATCGCTTCGAACGGCTTGCTACCCTGATGGCTGGACGCAAAGCTGGAGTGGCCTGCGGGATGCCAGTCCTGGGTCAGTACGACATGCTCGGTGTTCCGGATCATGTCGTTGACCAATGGTACGATCTCGTCGCCGCCGGTGACCGCCAGCGCGCCGCCGGGACAGAAATCGTTCTGCAGGTCGATGACGACGAGTGCTTCGCCAGCCATGAAGCCTCCTTGTGAACCGATTGCACAGCGCCCTTGCGGGCCGCTGTAACTTGACCAGATGCGGGCCTGCGTCAACCTCAAAGCAACATCCCAAAAGCTGCTTTGACAATCCAAGGCGGCTTGATATCATTTGCATACGAATGAATTTGACCGGCGCCGAAAGCCGGCTGGGCCAAGGGAACGGCCCCTGCCGCGCGGCAAAGGAAGGCAAGGCGTGATCCGTTACGCGAAACCCACCACGGTCGCCGAGGCGCTATCGCTGCTCGGAGAAGATAGCTGGCGCATCCTGGCCGGAGGCACCGACTTCTACCCCGCGCAGGGAACCAAGCCGTTGCGCGAGAATATTCTCGACATCAACGGGTTGGCAGAGCTTCGCGGCATTGCCGAGACCGATTCCAATTGGACGATAGGAGCGCGCACCAGTTGGGCGCAGGTTGCAAGCGCGCCCTTGCCGGCATGTTTCGACGCGCTGAGGCAAGCTGCGCGCGAAGTGGGTTCGCGGCAAATCCAGAACGTTGCCACGGTGGCTGGCAATCTTTGCAATGCCTCGCCCGCTGCCGACGGCGTGCCGGCGCTGCTCATTCTCGACGCGGATGTCGAATTGAGTTCTACGCAAGGAGCCCGCCATCTGCCGCTTGGCGAATTCATTCTCGGCAACAGGCGTACCGCCTTGCAGCCGGGCGAAATGGTCACCGCCATCCGCATTCCGAAATCAGCGGCAGTCGGGCAGTCCGCATTCCATAAGCTCGGCGCGCGGCGCTATCTCGTCATCTCGATTGCGATGGCGGCCGTTCGACTGGTCATCATAGACGGCATGGTCAGCGATGCGGCCGTTGCGGTTGGGGCCTGCGCGGCAACTGCGAAACGGCTTCATGGCGTCGAAACGGCGGTCATCGGCCGCAAGGCCGAGCAGTCGATTGCCGACGCAATCATATCCGCACAAATCGAGGAATTGACACCCATCGACGACGTGCGCGGCACGGCAGGCTACCGACAGGATGCAGCCCGCGAGATCGTGGCGCGCGCGGCGCTCGCGATCGTCGACGAAAGCCTCGACAAGGCGGCGGCATGAACCCCCGCCTGCCGCTCACTGCGTTCGAGGTCAACGGCTCGTCCGTAGCCTTGCCGGTTTCGCCGGTGCGGCGGCTAAGCTCGGTTCTGCGCGACGACCTTCACCTGACCGGCGTCAAGGTTGGCTGCGACGCCGGCGATTGCGGCGCCTGCACTGTGCTTGTCGACGGCGAGCCTGTCTGCGCCTGCCTGATGCCTGTTGCCTCTGCCAACGGCACGAGGATCACGACCATCGAAGGCTTGGGCAACGGCCGTCTGTCAGCGCTGCAAGCTTCGTTCCTCGAGCACGGCGCAGCACAATGTGGTATCTGTACCCCCGCACTGCTTGTGGCTGCCTCGGCCTTGCTGGAGCGGAACGCAGAGCCCGATGAGGCCGAGGTACAAGACGCGCTGGGCGGCATTTTGTGCCGCTGTACCGGCTACCGAAAGATCATCACCGCCGTGATGGCGGCGTCACGCAAACACCCAGCAACCGAGATCGATTTCCGCCTGCCCGAAGCTGGCTGTGCGATTGGCGCATCCCCTGTCAGGCTGGACGGAATTGCCAAGGTAACCGGCGACGAAAAATATGGGGCGGATTCGTTTCCGGAAGATGCGCTGGCTGTGTTGGCGGTTCGCTCGCCGAACTATCACGCCAAATTTTCGATAGGCGACATCGACGCCTGGAAAAAAATGAACCCAGGCATAGTTGCCGTTTTCACTGCAGCCGATATCCCCGGCATCAACCGCTTCGGCGTCATCCCGCCCTTTGCCGACCAGCCGGCACTGGCGGAACGTGAGGTGCGTTTCCGCGGCGAAGCCGTAGCCGTCATCGCAGGCGAACGTGACGCCATCGCCAACCTCGACCTCGCCTCGTTTCCGCTTAGCTGGATCGAACTGCCGCACGTCTTGCAGCCGGGCCAAGCGTGCGCGGAAGGCGCGCAACTCGTCCATGAAAGCAGGGCCGGCAACATCCTGACCAAGGGTTTCGTCGAGCAAGGCGACCCGGAGGCAGCGCTTTCCAGCGCTGCAATCATCGTCTCCGGTGAAATCGAGACGTCTTATGTAGAGCACGCCTACATCGAACCGGAAGGCGGCTATGCCTATCTGGATGGCGAGACGCTGGTCATCGTCGCCTGCACGCAAGCGCCTTACATGGATCGCGACGATACCGCCAAGGTGCTGGCGTTAGCACCCGAAAATGTCCGTATCGTGCCGACCGCGACCGGCGGCGGCTTCGGCTCGAAGCTCGACGTTTCGCTGCAACCGCTGATCGGCCTCGTTGCGCTCAAGACGGGCCGTCCGGCGGCGATGGCCTATAGCCGCAACGAATCCATGATGTCGACCACCAAGCGGCATCCCGCTTTCATGAAGGCATCGATCGGCACCGATGCGAATGGCCGTGTCTGCGGCATGGTGTTCGACGGCGATTTCAACACAGGCGCGTATGCAAGCTGGGGGCCGACCGTCGCCAACCGGGTTCCAGTACACGCCTCGGGCCCTTACGCGACACCCAACTATCGCGCCACTGGGCGCGCCATCCATACGAACGGGCCGATCTCAGGCGCATTCCGCGGCTTCGGCGTACCACAAGCGGCCATCATGCAGGAGACGATTTATGACGAGCTTGCCACCAAGCTTGGCAAGGATCGGCTGGATTTCCGCCTGCAAAACTGCCTGCGTGAGGGCAATTTTACCGGCACCGGCCAGAAGATGGATGCCAGCGTCGGCATCGCCGATTGCTTGGAGGCGCTGAAGCCGCACTGGAGCCGCGCCCTTGCCGACGCCACCGCCTTTAATGCGCGCAACGAAACTGTGAAACGCGGCGTCGGCATCGCATCCTGCTGGTACGGTTGCGGCAACACCTCGCTGCCCAACCCATCGACGATCAAGGTTGCGATTTCGCAGGACGGCCATGTTGTCCTGCATCAGGGGGCGGTCGATATCGGGCAAGGCTCGAATACCGTCATCACCCAGATTTGCGCCGACGCCCTTGGCCTTCCGCTTGGGATGTTTCGCCTGAAAAGCGCCGATACCGCAATCTCGCCAGATGCCGGCAAGACGTCGGCTTCGCGCCAGACTTTCGTCACCGGCAAGGCCGCAGAGAAAGCCGGGCGGGCGCTGCGTGACCAGATCCTGCGCTTCGCCAATGTCTCCACAAACGCGACACTCGCCCTCGACGGTAAAATGGTGGTGGTGCGCGAAGGCGAAGCGGTGCGGCGCATCGACCTTGATGGACTTGCGGCCAACGCCGAAGGCTATGTGTTTGAGGCAACGGAAAGTTACGATCCGCCGACCACGCCGCTCGATGCGAAGGGACAGGGCAAGCCCTATGCCGTCTACGGCTATGGCGCCCAGATTGCCGAACTGGAAGTCGATCTCAAGCTCGGCACGGTCAAGCTGGTGAAGATCACGGCGGCGCATGACGTCGGCAGGGCGATAAACCCGGTCATGGTCGAAGGGCAGATCGAAGGCGGCATCGCTCAAGGCATCGGCATGGCGCTCATGGAAGAATATATTCCGGGCCGCACCGAGAATTTGCACGACTACCTGATCCCGACCATCGGCGACGTGCCGCCGATTGAATCGATCCTTGTCGAAGTTCCAGACAGCGAAGGTCCTTTCGGTGCCAAGGGATTGGGCGAACACGTGCTGATCCCGACGGCTCCCGCGATCCTCAACGCCATTCGTCACGCCACGGGCGTGCTGGTCACCAAGGTGCCGGCTACGCCGTCTCGCATCTTGGCGGCGATCCGAGCAGACAAGGCAAGCCGATGAGCGAGCTTTCGGAACGTTTCGAAACGCATGAGAGCGGCGACAAGCAGGTTGCTGAAAAGATCCGCTGCGATGCCTGCCCGGTCATGTGCTACATCGCGGACGGTCGTACCGGCGCTTGCGACCGGTACGGCAATATCGCTGGGCGCATCGTACGCATGGACCCGCTCACGATCCTCGATCACGCCGGGGAAACAGGTGGAAGCGTAGTGCCCTTCGTGGCCGAAGGCGAAAACTGGAACGGCGAACTGGTCAATACCGGTCGCCGATTTGTCACCGCGATAGGGGCTGGCACCACCTACCCCGACTATAAACCTGCACCTTTCATCGTCAGCCAGGAAGTCGAAGGCGTGGACCTTGTCACCGTGGTGACCGAGGGCATTTTCTCCTATTGCGGCGTCAAGGTGAAGATCGACACAGACCGTCATCTTGGCCCGGAGACGGCAACGGTGCGAGCACAAGGCGAAGCAATCGGTCACGTCACAACCGGCGAATACGGCTCGCAAATGCTGTCGCTTGGCGGCGTTCATCATCTTACCGGGGGCTCGAAACCGGAAGGACGCGCCACCTGCGACACCATGCTGAACCTGTGCAACAAGAAGCCGGTGGAACTTGCCATAGACGGCGGCGCCACCGTGATTGTGCAGGCCGGCAAGCCGCCGATCATTGACGGCAAGCTCGAGCAGCGCATGCGCGTTGGCTGCGGCTCGGCCACGATCGGCATGTTCGCCACACAATGGCGAGGTTTGGTCGACGAGGTGGTAGTGGTCGACGATCACATCACCGGCGTCGTTTCGGAACACCAAGCCGGCAAGGTGTTGGATTGGCAGGATACCGGCATCAAGATCGTCGGGCGTCGCTCGACGCCGGGGCGTTATTTCAAGGTCTCTGAACCCGGCCTCGGCTGGGGCGGAACGACGATTTCCGACCCTTTGTCGATCCTTGGCGAATGGAACCCAAAAAAGGGTGCGAGGCCGGGCCTATCCATGCTGATGGTTTCCACAACCGGCGAACAGTTTGCCTATTACGAGCTGGATGAAGATCTGAAGCCGGTAGAAAAGCCGTTTCCTGAAAGGCTCGCAAAATCGGTTCGGCTGATTGAGGAAAATTGCGAACCGGCGCTGTGCACCGTGCTTTTCGTCGGCGGTGCGGGTGGTTCGCTACGAGCCGGCGTCACGGAAAATCCAGTCAACCTGACCCGCTCTGTCCACCGGCTGCAGACTTACGTGACGGTCGGAGGAGCGCCAGTCTATATCTGGCCGGGCGGTGGCATTACCTTGATGGTGGACGTCATGCGCGTCCCTGATAACGCGTTTGGCTATGTCCCGACACCTGCGCTGGTAGCGCCAATCGAATTCACCATGCGGCGCGACGCCTATATCCAGCTTGGCGGGCATGAAAAGGAAATCCGCTCGGTCGCGGATATCGTCTCACATGGCGGCGAGTATCTGAACCCGCGCCAATCATCGGCGGCTTCGACCCAAAATCCATGGCCACCATCGGCACAATTGCACACAATCGGAAGCACGCTCAGATGATCGGCCCGCAAGCAAACTGGCTGCAGGACGGCAAGCGGCTGCATCTCAACCACGGGCCGATCGACCTGATCATCGAAGCCTTTGGCGAAGACGCAGAGCGGCGTTCAGCTTATCGTCAGGCGGTTGCTCGTTTCCAGACCATCCTGCCGGAACTGGTCGATGAACTGACCGAACTGCGTCGCCCCGCCGGCAAGATTCAGCGCCGCTTCATGGGGCCGACCGCGCGCCGCATGGAAGATGCGGTCGTCCCACTCTCGCACGACTTCATCACGCCTATGGCAGCCGTGGCCGGTTCAGTGGCCGACGAGATGCTGGTGGCGCTTACAGCCGGGCGCAAATTGACAAAAGCCTACGTCAACAATGGCGGCGACAGCGCACTTTACCTCACCGAAGGACACTCGTTGACACTTGCCATTGCCGGTACCGGGCATGGCTTTGCAGACCGCGTCGTCATACTAGCCGAGGACGGCGTGGGCGGGGTAGCCACCAGTGGCTGGCGCGGACGCTCGTTTTCACTCGGAATAGCCGACGCCGTGACTGTCTTGGCGCGGTCCGGAGCCGAGGCTGATGCTGCCGCGACCTTGATCGCCAACGCGGTGAACCTTCCGGGCCACCCGGCCATCGCGCGCACCCCCGCCAGCAGCCTTGCACCCGACAGCGATCTTGGCGAGCGGCTGGTGACGACCGACGTCGGACACCTCACCGCGTTGGAAGTCGAGGCAGCGCTGTCCTGCGGCCTGACCAATGCCGAAGACTTTCGCCGCGGCGGCCTGATCGATGCGGCCGCCCTTTTCCTGGCCGGGCAAGTCCGCCTGTGCGGCGCGCCCACGCTCCTCCGTCCACACCATCACCCCAAGGAACTCGTTGATGCCTGAATTTCCCATCCGCAAGATTGCCGTGCTTACGGAAGAGATCTTCCACGAAGGCGGTCCCGCCGCCAAGGAGCCGCGCCGGCGGGCCGCGGCGCTGGCTGTGGTGCAGAACCCGTTTGCAGGGCGCTATGTCGAAGACCTCCGGCCGGCGATGGAAGATTTGAAGCCGCTCGGTCTGCTATTGACCGACAGGCTGATCGCGGCGCTGGACGGCGACATCAGGTCAATCGACGGCTACGGCAAGGGCGCTATCGTCGGCAGCGCCGGCGAAATCGAACATGGCGCGCTGTGGCATGTTCCGGGCGGCTACGCCATGCGCGCGCGGCTGGGCGAAGCCAAGGCCATCGTCCCGTCAGCCATGAAAGTCGGCGCGTTCGGTTCGCGTCTCGACATACCGCTTGGGCACATCAACGCCGCCTATGTGCGCAGCCATTTCGATGCGTTCGAGGTCGGCATTTCCGACGGGCCGCGACCGGATGAGATCCTGTTTTGCCTGGCGATGAGTTGCGGCGGGCGCATCCATGACCGGATGGGCGGACTTGCCGTCAAGGACATCAAGGTTTGGGACGGGCAGCGGTGAGCATGACCAACACAGGTCCGGTGCTGGTCGAGGCGGACGATCCCGTTCCCGACGACTACCACCTGCAGGAACAGATCGGCTTCATCCTGCGCAAGGCGAACCAGCGCCATCTTGCCATCTTTGCTGCGCGCATCGGCGACCTGACGCCGCCGCAATTTGCGGCGCTGGCGAAGCTGCACGAAGTGGGCGAGACATCGCAGAACCAACTCGGCACGCTGATTGCCATGGACGCGGCGACCGTTAAAGGCGTCATCGACCGGCTGAAAGCGCGTGGTCTCGTCGACTACGGCAAGCACGAGGCCGACAAGCGCCTTTTGATGGTCAAGCTGACCGCAGACGGCTTTGCCATGATCGAGCGGCTGATCCCGCTCGCCGCCCAGATCACGCAGGAGACACTTGCTCCCCTGACCGCGCGCGAGATCGGCACCTTGATGCGCCTGCTCGGCAAGATCGCCTAACGCGCGTAGACCAGTCCTTTGGGATCGATCTCGGTCTTGCGACCGGCAACCAGATCGGCAAGGAACCGCCCCGACCCGCAGGCCATGGTCCATCCGACATGGCCGTGGCCGGTGTCGAGATAGAGATTTTCATAGCGCGCCTTGCCGATCACCGGCACCGAATTCGGCATCATCGGCCGCAAGCCCGCCCAAAGCTCTGCCTTCTTCTCGTCGAAGGCGCCCGGAAATAGTTCGTGCGCGGTCTTGAACATCGGCACGAAGTCCTTCGGCTTGAAGGTACGGTCGAAGCCGGTGAACTCCGCCGTGCAGGAGAGCCGCAAGCGGTTGCCGAGGCGGGAATAGCCGACAAGCCTGTCCTCGTCCGCCCCGCCCATCGTCGGGCCCTTGGTTTCGTCTTCGAGCGGAATGGTCGCCGCATAACCCTTCACCGGATAGACCGGCAGGTCGACGCCATAACGGCGACCGAGAAGTCCGCTCTCCGGTCCCATGGCGATGACGACTGCGTCGGCGGTGAGCATGCCCGCCGACGTCTTCACCGCGCGCACCTTGCCGCCTTCTATGTCGAGGCCTTCGACGGTGGTGTTGAACTGGAATTTCACACCAAGCTTTTCGGTTGAATAGGCTGAAAGCTTGCCGACGAACTGGCGGGAGTCGCCGGTCTGGTCGATCGGCGAATAGATGCCGCCGGCGATCAGGTCCTTTGCGGCAGCAAGTCCGGGTTCAATCTCTGGCAGCCGGTCACGGCTGATGATCTCTATGGGCAGTCCGTTTTCGGCCAGGAAGCGATAGTTTCCGAGGCTTGCGTCGAGACTTTGCTGAGAGCGAAAGAAATAGAAGATGCCTTTCTTGCGCTCGTCATAGGAAATGCCCGTCTCCTGAGACAAAGCGTTGATGCAATCGCGCGAGTAGAGTGCGAGGCGCAGCTTCGGCAGCGTGTTCGCCCTGAGCCGCGCCGTCGTGCATTGGGTCAGGAAGCGCAGACTCCAGAGATACAGATAAGGGTCGCTGAAAAACCTGACCTTGATGCCAAGATCATGGTTGAACATGCCGCGCACGAAGGTCTTCAGGGCTGCGGGGGAAGTCCACGCCGTGGCATCGCCCGGCGAAACCAGACCGGCATTGCAATAGCTGGTGCCCATGGCGGCGGTCGGGTGACGCTCGACGACGGTAACGTCATGACCGTCACGGGCAAGATAGTAGGCAGCAGTCGTGCCGACGACGCCAGCACCCAAGACAAGTATTTTCATCGCAGCCCCTGTGCGCTGACGCCGGCCATCTCGCGCAGCGATTGGCCCTCTTAGCGCGTCCTTGCCCGTGTTTCGAGCGCCAATGGCGATATGGTGGATATGTCAGCCGCGCGAGGAATTCTTGCCGCTCAGGATGCGTTCCCACGCCAGCGCATCGTGGACGATGCCGTCGAGGTCGTCATGCTGCGGGGCCCAGCCGAGTTGCTGCCGGGCTGTATCGGAATTGGCAACCACGGCGGCTGCGTCTCCCACACGCCGCTCTCCCATGCGGATATCGAAGTCATGACCGAAGACGCGGCGGACGCTTTCGATGACCTGGAGTACCGAATAGCCGTGACCATATCCGCAATTGGCGACGAGGTTTTCGCCTCCAATCCTCAGCCGTTGCAGGGCCAGCCGGTGAGCGGCGACGAGGTCGCTGACATGGATGTAGTCGCGGATGCAGGTGCCGTCGGGCGTGGCGTAGTCGGTACCGAAAACCTGCATGAACGGCCGTTTGCCAAGCGCCGTCTCGCAGGCGACCTTGATCAGGTGCGTGGCGCCGGGCGTCGACTGGCCGGTGCGGCCCTTGGGATCGGCACCGGCGACGTTGAAGTAGCGCAAGGCCGTATAGTTGAGACCGTGGGCTGCGGCGGCATCGCGCAGCATCCATTCGCTCATCAGCTTGGAGAGGCCATAGGGCGATTCCGGCGCGAGGCGAGCGTCTTCCCTCACCGGCTCCATGCCGGCCCCGCCATAGACGGCGGCGGTTGACGAGAAGATGAAGTTCCCGACGCCGGCGCGCACAGCCGTTTCGATCAGCGCCCGCGTCTTGCAGGTGTTGTTCTCGTAATAGGCGAGCGGATCGGCAACCGATTCCGGCACGACGATCGACCCGGCGAAATGGATGATGGCGTCGACTTTATGTTCGCGGACAAGACCGCCGACGAGCTCCTTGTCGGCAATGTCGCCAACCACCAGACGGGCCTCGGGGGCCACCGCCCATTCGAAACCGGTCGAAAGGCGGTCAATGACCACGACCTGTTCGCCGGCATCCAGCAATTCCCAGACCATGTGGCTGCCGATATAGCCTGCGCCGCCTGTTACCAAGACTGCCATCTGACCCGTTCTTCCCGCTTTGTTGCGTGCCGGCCTCGATCCGCCGGCCACGATGGCGATAATCCGTTAAAAAGCCATAGTGAAAAAGCTGTCCGCGACCGGGAACGTTTTTGTTTCACCGCGATCCAACATTCGAGAAGCCTTAACTTTGACGGGCGTGGCATTATGACCGACCGCGTTCGATGGACGCCGCATTAGCCAGCAACTAATATTCCTCGCGAAAATCGGGATGCTGAAATGAACTATCAAAGGTTCTTCGAAGAAGCCATCGACCAGCTTCACGCCGAGCGCCGCTACCGGGTCTTTGCCGATCTCGAGCGCATGGTTGGCAAGTTCCCGCGCGCGTTGTGGCGGGCCGGCGGCCGTACCCAGGAAATCACCGTCTGGTGCTCGAACGACTATCTCGGCATGGGCCAGCATCCGGACGTGGTGCAAGCCTTCCAGGACGCCGGCGGCCGCATGGGTTCGGGCGCGGGCGGCACCCGCAACATCTCCGGCACCAGCAATCCTCTGGTCGAGCTTGAACGCGAACTTGCCGACCTGCACGGCAAGGAAGCAGGTCTGGTGTTCACGTCTGGCTTCGTTTCCAACGAGGCAGCGATTTCGACCATCGCGCGGCTTTTGCCGAACTGCCTGATCCTGTCGGACGAACTCAACCACGCGTCGATGATCGAAGGCGTGCGCCGCTCCGGCGCGGAAAAGAAGGTCTTCCGCCATAACGACGTGGCGCATCTGGAAAGCCTTTTGCAGGCCGCGGGCCGCGAACGCGCCAAGTTCATCGTGTTCGAAAGCGTCTATTCGATGGACGGCGACATCGCCCCGATCAAGGAGATCGTGGAGCTCGCCGAAAAATACAACGCCATGACCTATATCGACGAGGTCCACGCCGTCGGCATGTACGGACCGCGCGGCGGCGGGATCACCGAGCGCGAGGGCCTGGCCCACCGCATCGACGTCATCGAGGGTACGCTCGCAAAGGCGTTCGGCACGCTCGGCGGCTATATCACCGGCACCAGCGCCGTGATCGACGCCGTGCGCTCCTATGCGCCGGGCTTCATCTTCACCACCGCGCTGCCGCCGGCAATCGCCGCAGCCGCGACGACCTCGATCCGCCATTTGAAGAACTCGCAGGCCGAGCGTGATGCTCAGCAGCGCCAGGCCGCGCACACCAAGCACATATTGTCTGCCGCCGGCCTGCCGATCATGCCTTCGGTGACGCATATCGTGCCGATCCTCGTCGGCGACCCGGAACTGTGCAAGATGGCCAGCGACCGGCTGCTCGGCGTTCACGGCATCTATATCCAGCCGATCAACTATCCGACCGTGCCGCGCGGCACCGAGCGCCTGCGCATCACCCCGACGCCGTTCCACTCGGACCAGCTCATCATGGAACTGCAGACCGCGCTCATCGAGACATGGGACGCGCTCGGTATTCCCTACAGCACGTCCGGGCGACCGGCCGTCGCCGAGAGCGAACGTGTCGTGCCGCTACTGGTGCCGAAGTCCGGCGGCTGAGCCGCCGGCTCGCATCGTTTGCACACACTTGTTCATCGCCACGCCCGGCTAAAGCCGTCTGGCCATTGTCAAAGAACTGACCTCATCTGAGAGGTCGGGAGGACGGGCGGCCGTTCGGTCGCTCGTTTAGTAAGTTAGTGCGGCCTTGCGGCCGCCCGTCCGGTGGCTTCCCTCAACCAGTGCACCGGCCATGCCGCAGCCCCAGCCTTGAAGGCCGGCAACCGCGGGCAACACTGCGCCCGGTTCGAGGGC
>Ga0066256_1000734_pt1 | contig 54337 bp, 53 predicted proteins | sample ThiBio_1000_biof_FD_87107 | JGI IMG/M metagenome (GOLD analysis project Ga0066256, IMG submission 87107) | Wastewater bioreactor microbial communities from Cape Town, South Africa - Thiocy_expt_1000_biof (version 2) | ecosystem: Engineered > Bioreactor > Thiocyanate-remediating >... | reverse complement strand
GAGTCTTGTATTATATGTAGATGATTGTCTGAAAGGGTTTATAATGTTGATCCTGTTCTCCATTGCAAATTTGTATCTTGGTAAATAACCTATCAATAATTTACCATTTTCAGAATATAGCGAACATGCTGATGAATCTAAATCCAAACGCCCCATACCAGTACCGTTAAACAAACAAGCAATCTCAATTTTAAAAGCACAACAGGGAAGGAATCCAACGTATGTATTTACATACAATGGAAATCCTGTAACTCGTTGTAACAACCATGCTTGGCAAAAAGCATTAGTACGTGCAGGTATTAATGACTTTCGTTGGCATGACTTACGTCATACTTGGGCAAGTTGGCATGTGCAAAATGGTACACCTTTACACGAGCTACAACAACTCGGTGGGTGGTCTAATTATGAAATGGTGTTGCGTTACGCGCATCTTTCAAGTGCACATCTCAGAGCTGCGGCTGAACGTGTTTAGACACGTTTTGGTCACAGTAACTTGGTTTTTTGGACACAAACTAGAGCTAACTGCTTGATTTTAAATGGTGCGCTCGGAGGGACTCGAACCCCCGACACCTTGGTTCGAAGCCAAGTACTCTATCCAGCTGAGCTACGAGCGCAAAATAAGGTATTGAATCATTTCGGTAGGGTGGTGATACCAAAATGGTGGGCCGTATAGGATTCGAACCTATGACACAGAGGTTAAAAGCCTCCTGCTCTACCAACTGAGCTAACGGCCCTTGAAAGGCAAATGGTACAACTAAAAACTTGGTGGGCCGTATAGGATTCGAACCTATGACACAGAGGTTAAAAGCCTCCTGCTCTACCAACTGAGCTAACGGCCCCAAAGAGGTTGCAATGATAACTTATTAGCACAGAATTACAAGTCTTTTTCTCTGTTTTTTTGTAATAATCTCAGACAGCTGCTCATAAATTTATGCAAATAATATCTTATTGTTTTTATTTAAAACATTTTGTGTAATTAGTTTTATTTTAACTGAGCGTATGACCAGGGATGAGGGGGGATTGAGTATGAATCGCATCTTCCCGAGCAATTACTTGATAGCCTTCTGCCCTAAGTTTTTTATTAAAAGCCTCAGCATCGCTTTTAGCTGTAAGTAATAGTAGTATATCTGCACCCAACGCGCCACATCCTTTAGCGCCGATAACTTCAGGATAGCTGCGTAAAGCATCAATTAATTTCTGGCTTGCCGGTGTAACCAAATCAAATTTAGTTAACAACTCATGATAGTGATTAACACAGGAAATGAATAATTGTTCATCAGTACTTTGCATTGCATGAACTGCCTTGTCGACACACGCTGAGAGCATGGGTGTGATTTCTGGGAGGGCAATCTTTTGCAGATGCTCGTGAGTTGGTAACTTATTGCCAGTGTGCACTAAAAAAAACGATAAATTTTTAAATGTCCAATCATAAGACTGAATGGTTCCGGTTTTTTTATTGATATAAACGCATCTGTTTTGTGCTTGTGCAATAACATCATAACCACTTGGTCTTAACCCTTTACCACTCCAGGCGACAGTATAGTAATCGCTTAGCATGGAAAAAAGACGGGGTGTTTGATTTTTTTGAGAGCATTGAGCGAGATAAACACCAAGGAATTGGGCGCTAGAAGCACCTAAACCACCAATTCCTTGATAGGGGTCATTCCAATTCAAACTGAAATGTTTATGATTCAATTTACGCCATAAAAGTCCGGCTGGAGAGTTTGGATGAATTTGCTCATTAAGATGTGCGGAAGCGATAAACTCGAGCGTAAAGCAGGGCGTGGTGGTAACGATTAGCGCTGATTCCTCGGCTATCGCGGCGTATTCACCCAATAAAAATGTTTTCGCAGGAATTTGCCACATCATGCGGTTAATGGCTCACGACGTATTTGAGCCAGTAAATCATGCGCATTGTTTAAGCTGATTCGTTTATGTAAAGATAACCAGTCTTGTAGTTGCTTCTTGAGCACGGGCATCTCCTTTTCATTGGCGCCAGCTGCCAATAATAGATTGTCGATATGTAATTTCATGTGTCCCTGAATAATACCGTCTGTACAGAGCGCCTTAATGGCACCTAAGTTTTGTACTAAACCGACAGCGGCGATAACTTCTGCTAGTTCATTTGCTGAGGTGACGTCCATCATGCGTAAACACATTTTTGCAGTGGGGTGCAATGCTGTGACGCCACCGATTGTGCCTACGATGATGGGTGCGGTGAGCTCACCGACTAGGGTATTTTGTTCATAACGCCATTGGGTTATGGCTTGATAGCGGCCGGAACGGGAGGCGTATGCATGAATACCTGCTTCTACAGCGCGCCAATCATTACCTGTTGCAATCAGAACAGGATCAATGCCGTTCATCACTCCTTTATTATGAGTGGCGGCGCGATAGGGGTCGATTTCTGCAAAAAGGGAAGCCTCTTGCAATTTGTGACCTAATTCAGGGTCAACATTATTGATTATGACTTGGGCAGTAGTTAGCTTTTGATCATTTAAATTTGACAATATACACATACTTACTTTTTCGTGAGTAAGTTCCTCAATCGGTGTTTTTAAAAACTCTAAAACCTGATTGATTATGTTTGCCCCCATAGCATCACAACTGTTCATTAACAGATGGATAACCGCCATGGTATCACCATCGGGCCGAACTATTTTGCGTAATTCCAAATCAAATACACCACCTCCACGTTTTACCATGTTGATGGCGACTTCTCTATTAGCACGTTCGATTAAGTGTTTTTTGTTTTGTAAAAAGCATTGCTCTAAAGCGGCAAAATCATGCACCATTGCTAACTGAATTTGACCAATAATGCAGTCACCGTGCACCCGAGTGTTGATTTCACCATTTTGCCTGATCCAGCGCGCTGATTTGGACAGTGCGGCAATTATTGATGTTTCCTCTACCGCCATCGGGATGACATAGTCTTTACCGTTAATATTAAAATTAGTCGCAACGCCCAGAGGCAGTTGAAAATAACCAATAACATTTTCAATGAGTTTATCCGCCAAGGCGGTGTCGGCAAGGCCACCTTGTTTTAAGTAATGAATATCCTCATGAGTGAGGGCTCCTAGTTGAAATAAGCGCTGAAAGCGCTCTTCTCGATTTAATTTAGAAAATCCGCGGAATAATTCATTAGTGTCTGGGGCCAAAGACATATTGTCTCCTAATTCGTCCTAAGCGTACGGATACTTAAAGTTGCTCAGGGCAAACAATTACGATGACGGGAAAATCCTCACATCGTATCATAAAAACTATATACAGACTATATACTAACATGGCAGCTTATAGCCTGATGAATAAAATTTAATAAAGCCACTGATCGAAGCTAACTGTAGGGCATGGGTTCCATTTAGCCCACCCCATGTGCGGAGTTTTCATGTGATTTGCTTTGCTCTTCGGGTGTATTCGTATTATCCTTGGTATGATTTGAATAACGCTCGCTGACTATATGGCAGAAAAGAATCCGCAAATTACATTTGACAAGCAGCTTAGTACTTATAAGTGTACGGGAAATTGGTCTGTCATGTATTTGGATAATTTGGTAGAGCATTTTGCAGCCAGTCAGTTACCTGAAGATGCTGAAATTAAAATTTGTGGTGAGCAAATTGAGCGATTCGATAGTGCGGGTGCATTGGCCATTTTGCAGTGTAGGCAGCATCTAGAGCAACAAAAAAATCAAATCAAACTCGAAAACTTTAACGACGAACAAACCGAATTAATCGAACTCATTGAACAAAAGAATGATTACATAACTTATGAAATTCCTGAAAAAAGACAATACAACTTTTTTTATAAAGTAGGGAAAGAAGCTGAAATTAAGCTTCAACAAGTTGATGGGCTAGTCGTTTTAATTGGCGATCTATCTACTAAAATTTTTGAGGCTTTCGGTAATTGGCGTAAATTTCAGTGGCCTAGTATTATGGCCAATATTGATTCTACTGGTATTAAAGCTTTACCTATTTTGGCTTTATTATCTTTCCTGATTGGCGTGGTCCTTGCTTATCAAATGGGCTTACAACTTTCAACTTACGGCGCCAATAATTTTATTGCTTATCTGTCAGGAATGGCGATATTCCGCGAGTTTGCGCCACTAATCACTGCAATTATTGTGGCTGGCAGAACCAGCTCGGCTTTTACTGCACAAATCGGCAGCATGAAATTGAATGAGGAAATAGATGCGTTATTGACCATGGGGTTATCACCTACCGAACTTTTGGTATTACCTAAAGTCTTAGGGTTGCTCTTAGCCTTTCCTTTGCTTATTTTCTGGTCGGATATATTTAGCGTATTGGGAGCTATGATGATGGCTCATAATATGTTGGGTATTAGTTTCATAGATTTTCTCCAGCGCTTGCGTGATTCAGTAGGTATTTCGCAATTTAATCTCGGCCTTTATAAAGCCCCAGCTTTTGCATTATTAATTGCTTTAGTTGGATGTTATCAAGGATTTCAGGTTTCTGCAGGCACAGATAAAAATATTGGGAGTCAAACCACTAAAAGCGTGGTGCAGTCACTATTTCTGATCATTATTGCTGATGCTGTGTATTCAATCATTTATAGTTGGATGAAATTATAATGGATGAGCCAGTAATTGAAATTAAGGGCTTAAAAAACTGCCTCGGTGGCCAGTGGGTTCACTCAGATGTGAATCTGACCGTTAACAAAGGTGAAATATTAGCGATTATTGGTGGTTCTGGAAGTGGTAAAACCACTATATTACGCTGCTTACTGATGCTGTTGAAGCCCACAGCAGGGACGCTTAAAATTTTTGGACAAGACATTAGCCAACTTGATAATCATCAGTCTTTTTTACTGCGTCGTCGTTGGGGGATGTTATTCCAACATAGTGCTTTATTTTCATCGATGACTGTTCTGGAAAATGTGATGTTCCCGATGCAGGAATTTACTCAGCTTGAGCAGGATTTCATGCGCGAATTGGCAATGCTCAAAATAGCCTTGGTGGGGTTGCCTAAAGAATCAGCAGGTAAAATACCCTCGGAACTTAGCGGAGGAATGCAACGTCGTGCCGCGGCAGCGCGTGCAATTGCCATGGATCCTGAGTTATTATTTCTTGATGAACCAACTACCGGCTTAGACCCGCGTAGTGCGCGCCTTTTTGATGAATTGGTAGTATTTTTAAGAGATGCGCTTAACCTAACAATTGTTATGATTAGTCACGATATTGAATCGTTAAGACGCACAACGGACCGTGTAGCTTTTGTTGGGGAAGGCAAAATTTTAAGTGTAGAGCCCATTGAGCAATTAATAAAAAATAAAAATCCGCTCATTGCTGAATATTTTCAAGGTATCACGGATACTAAAAAGTAGGAGAATCGTTTTTGGAAACGAAAACCAATTATACTCTAGTCGGTGCTGTGGTCTTATTGTTATTAGTAGGGCTGCTTTTTGCTTTTTTATGGCTCTCTGTTGGTTTTAACAAAAAGACATACCATCCTTATACAGTCTACCTTAGTGAGGCCGCTTCAGGCTTAAGTAAAGATGCTCCGGTTAAATTTAACGGCGTGCAAGTAGGTTTCGTCCATGAAATTCGCTTGAATAAGGAAGATCCACGTCAAGTAGAAATTATTTTGGACATTGAAGCGGGCACTCCGATTACCACGAGTACTTCGGCCACGTTAATTTCTCAGGGGATTACCGGAGTTACCTACATTGGCTTAACTGCGGGTTCGTCGGATTTGGCTCCACTACAGAAAATGCCTGGGGAACCTTATCCGGTAATCCCTGCGCGTCCTTCTTTATTTAATCAACTGGATAGTCTCTTGAAAGAGGTGTCCGAAAGTATAGAAAAAGTGAGTGTGCAAGCAGAGCATGTATTTAATGAGGAGAATGCAAATAATGTGCGGCATATTCTGAATAATTTAGAAAAAATAACCACAGCAATCTCTCGTAACGATAAAAATATCGATTCAACCATTAAAAATGCGGATGTGTTTTTGAAGAATCTCGCTAAAAGCAGTAATCAGATGCCGCACTTACTCAAACAAATCGAGACAGGTGTCGGACAGTTTAAAGCGATGGTAGATAGCTTAACTAAAGCAGGTGGAAGTGTAACCAGTACTATGGGTTCGGGACGCAATACCTTAGATAAATTATCTCAGGAGACTTTAGCCCCCGCGGCTATTTTGTTGCGACGCTTGAATGCTATTTCTGCTAATCTTGAGAAAATTAGTAATGAAATGCGTCAAAATCCTTCTGTTGTAATTCGCGGAGCCGCAGCGCCTAAACCTGGACCAGGAGAATAGTTGATGAATAGAATAATGAAACGAATATTTATCGCGTTGCCGTTTATAGCCTTGGCAGCTTGTTCTCCAGTAAAAATACCGGTAACAAACCAATATCAGCTTAGTGCATACAGTGGTAAAAAATTTAGTAAAATGAAACGTCCGATATCTTTATGGGTGACGGTACCGGAAGCGGTTGCTGGTTACCAGACCGAGCAGATGATTTACATGGACAAGCCTTATCAACTTTCAGCATTTGTAAAAAACGCTTGGGCCAATCCTCCTGCAGATATGATTTACCCCTTGATGATTCAAAGTTTGCAAGAAACCAATTTCTTTCATGCGGTCATGTCAAGTGTTTACAGCCAAGGAGCCGATTATCGTCTAGACACTCAGCTCTTAAAATTACAGCAGAATTTCCTCAAGCGTCCAAGTGTACTGGAACTTTCTATAAAAGTTGTGCTGACACGTGTTGAAAATAATCAGGTACTTGCTTCAAAAATTATTCAAGAAGAGGTGCGTTGTCCTGCCAATACGCCTTATGGTGGGGTTATGGCCGCTAATCAAGCAACAAGGCAATTGACGGCGCACGTTGATTCATTCGTAATAGAGCATCTTCGATGACATCAGGCTGCATGTGTAGCAAAAAAATAAAAACAATTGTACAATGTGCCCCCAAGAACCCTCTATGGGAACATTAATAAGAAGAATAAAGGAGAAGACGATGAAAGCTGGATCATTAAGTAAATTAGGTCTGCTTGCTGCAAGTATCGTATTGGTTAGTGCCTGTTCAAAAGCACCAGGCAGTGCTGATGGGGCTGGCGTTAGTGACCTGGGTGCTTCTGCTCAAGGTTTAGGACAATTCACCCGTTTCGCGGGACAAGAGCCAGGTGAGTCTTATACTACTCAAGCACCACATAACCAATTGTATTTATTCTCCTATGATGACAGTAATTTAAATCCTAAATACCTGCCTTCGCTCAACGCTCAGGCGGATTATTTAAAATCACATTCAGGCGCGCGCGTACTGGTTGCAGGACATACCGATGAACGTGGTAGCCGTGAATATAACGTCGCCTTGGGTGAGCGTCGTGCGAATACTGTAGCCGATATTTTACGTATGGCAGGAGTTGGTAGACATCAAATTCGTGTCGTCAGCTACGGTAAAGAGCGTCCAATTAACTTAGGACATGATGATGCATCGCATGCGCAAAATCGTCGTGTTGAATTTACTTATGAGGCAACAAGATGATCAACGGCAAAAAGCACTTAATCGCTCTAGGTTTATTATTAATTCTTCCTTTATCTTTAAAGGCTGAAGCACCTGTAGTGGATGACAGTGACCGTTTTGCATTGACACAAGGTGAGCAGGGGTATGATGACCCTGCTTCCCGCTCCAAATACGATAATCGGCAAATAGCCCGTAATGACTATACAGCTGATGGTTTTCAGGATGATGATGGGCCAGCATTAGCTCAAGATGATCAACAGAATGCAGCGCTAAAGAGTAGCGCATCACTTATTGATAAAATTCAGGGTTTACAGCAAGAATTACAAGAATTACGAGGTCAGCTTGAAGTCCAAGCACACGATCTTAAGCTCTTACAACAACAGCAAGTTGCTTTCTATAAAGATCTTGACGCACGCATTAGCGGTAATGCAACACAAAGCACCAAGAGTTTGCCGAGTAATCCCACTGTGAGCCCTCGGGACAAAAGCGCCACAATAAACCAAAACAATCAGCAACCATCAAAAGACGTTGCTGCAGTGTTACCGACCAACAGTGCCCGCACAAATCCTGCGGATGAACAAATCAGCTATCTCGCCGCTTATGAGCTTGTTCAAAATCGAAATTATGATAGTGCTCTAACTGCGATGAACCAATTTGTGCAAAAATACCCTCGTGGTGGCTATACAGCGAACGCTCAGTATTGGTTAGGTGAGCTTTATCTAGTTAAAAAAGATTATGCTCAGGCAGTGGATCATTTTAATGTGGTTTTACAAAGTTTCCCTACGTCCAGTAAATCAGCAGCCAGTATGCTAAAAATGGGATATGCGTATGCCGCTCTAGGGAATAAGCCCGAGGCTAAAAAATACTTGCTACAAGTAGTACGCGCCTTTCCAAATACGCCAACGGCAGAATTAGCGAATACTAAACTACAAAAGATTTAAAATTGTTCCTATTAAAGCCCTGAGATATTGAAACTTCTTCAGGGCTTCAGTGATATTTAATATGATCAAGCACTTTAGATTCCTGTATCCTTGATCAATCATTCTTGTATGCATGATCAGATGCCAACCTGAACCAAAGCCTATAGTAATTTATTTCAATAGAATCTCTCGACAAGGCTCAAGATGACGTTCTAGACAGCCCGTCATCCAGAGCGAAGCGAAGGATCTCCTGCATAGAGCACAGAGCAATTAAATAAAACCAAACTGATATGGGATCATCAGCATACTTAGCCACCTCATCCGAGCACAAGGATTTCTCAAGCATTTTCTGATCATTAAAACGATAGATTCTTAATTGATATTCGCTCAATCTGGCGTTAGATTGCGCGGGTAATTGACACTTTTAAATTTAACGCTTAATTTGGTTTGTGCTCTAAAGCTATTTTTAATAGAATGCGCCGGTAACTGCTAAACTATATTGTGAAGAAATCATATCCTAAGGTGTGAGGAGAAAATATGTATTGGGTTGCTCACGCTCCTGCCAATATTGCGCTCATTAAATATATGGGTAAAAAAGATGAAGGCATAAACACAGCCGACAATCCCTCTTTTTCCTATACGCTGAATAATTTATTGAGTACTGTAAAATTACAAGAAATTCCAGGAAGTGCTGATCGTTGGGAATTGCTCAAGATACCTGGATCTGCTGAATTTTCTTTAACACCAATCGGTGAAAAGAAATTTCTGAATCATTTAGCGAGATTAAAAAATTATTTTAATTACAAAGGTTCTTTTCTCGTCCAATCTGCCAATAATTTTCCTCATAGTAGCGGTATGGCAAGCTCCGCATCAAGTTTTGCAGCGCTTACTCGCTGCGCTGCATTGGCATTGGCTGACCTGACGCATCAGGCCTTACCTACTGATTTACAACAAGCACTTTGGAGCCGTGAGGGCTCAGGTTCTTCGTGTCGTTCATTTTTTGAACCTTGGGTCATGTGGCAGGGTGATGATATTCATCCCGTTGAGTTACCTTACGATAAGCTTATTCATCAGGTTATTTTGATAAATGATGCGGCAAAAGAAGTATCTTCAAGCGAAGCGCACCAGCGTGTTAAAACAAGTCCTAAATACCATAACCGCAGCGAACGGGTGACAGAAAACCTGCAACAATTGCTAGAGGCGCTTAAGAAAGAAGACTGGCGTCAAGCCTACGAAATAAGTTGGCGAGAATTCATGGACATGCATGAGCTATTTGCCTCAGCAGAGCAACCTTTTTCATATATGACTGATGATAGCCGTGCAGTGTTGAGTTCCTTACAATTATTTTGGGAAAAAAAAGGTGATGGACCAATCATTACCATGGATGCAGGACCAAATATACATCTCCTTTATCGTCCGGATCAAGTCGAATTAACTTATGAATTCAAGCGCAAGTATGTGGCAGGAAAATATGAAATTCTGTAATTATTCAACAACGACGTACGGTAAATGGATTCTCGCCGGGGAGCATGCCGTGGTACGTGGACATGCTGCTTTAGTATTTCCTGTTAAAGAAAAAAAGTTGAAATTGACCTATGAGTCTACGAGTCAAACGTTAGGTGCTGATTATACTGGCAGTAGTGGTGCCGATATGCATCTACTTTTTTGGAGCGTACTTGAGTATGGAGTTAAGCTCTTAGGGCACTCTTTGAATGAACTTCAAGGTCATTTTCTGCTTGATAATCAAATCCCTATCGGAGCAGGAATGGGAGCCTCTGCTGCGTTATGTGTCGCCATGAGTCGGTGGTTTGTTGCGCAAAATTTAATTGCACCGGAACGATGTATTTCTTTTGCCAAAGAATTAGAACATCTTTTTCATGGAAAAAGCAGTGGTCTTGATGTCGCAGGGGTAGCCACGCAGCAGGGGATTTATTTTAAAGCAGGAGAAATTATGCCTCTTGAAATATATGCACAACCCCACTTTTATTTATCAACATGCAAACAAATCGGTATCACTGCTCATTGCATTCGTCAGGTACAAATTTTATGGGATCACGATCCAGATAGAGCACAAGCCATCGATTTGCAAATGGCCAATGCAGTTGAGTTGGCGAAGCAGGCATTAACGCAACAAGTTGAATTTAAAGACACGCTAATACAGGCAATTGAGAAGGCAGCCGAATGTTTTGCGCAGTGGGGGCTCATTAGCAATGACTTGCAGCAGCACATGCAATGGTTAAAAAATAAAGGTGCTTTAGCGGTGAAACCCACAGGGTCTGGTGGTGGTGGCTATGTGCTAAGCCTTTGGGATTCACCACCACCTGTTAATTTAAATCTTTTGGCGGTATAAATCGATTTAATAGACTATAATCTGAAAATATTCATAACCAGTTATTGCTCCATTGTGTTATCAGGTTATACAATAATTTAATGGACAACCACTTAAGACAAATATTATGCGACCTGTATTTATAATCTTATTTGCTTTATTGCTTCTCCTCCAGCATAAGTTGTGGTTGGGTGATGGTAATATTATGCAGTGGATTGCTCTTCAAAAAAAATTAGTTGCCCATGAGCAACACAATGATTACCTGGTCGCGCGTAATAAGGCTTTGGAAGCGAATATCCGCGAATTAAAAAGTGGTGATCAGGCTCTTGAAGAAGAAGCGCGCTATGAGCTTGGTATGATTAAAAAAAGCGAAGAATTTTATCAATTCATCGATTAATGTAATTTAAAAATCTCTTATTAATCATAAGTTTTTTATACCAAAGATAATAAAGTACATCTATGATGATATTGCACCTCAGGTGATAAATGCAGCAACAATTTTAGAATACATGTGCAGCTGTATCTAAAACTCAGGTTAAAGTCTGGTACTCAATTGCTCTCTGGGTATAATAAAATAAAAATTATCACGCGAGCTCATGGACGAAAAAAAAGAATTAATCAATGGTTGTACGCAACAAAACAGGCTAAGGTTTTTCGATTTATCACAGCGACGTTTCGATCTATGCCGCTACCCCTTAACAGCTGGATTGGATTTAATTCCCCAATTAAAATTGAGCGGTGTGCATCATTTAACAATTAGCGGAGAGCAATGGGCCACCTGCAACATTGAAGCCTTATTGAATCTCCTGAACGAACTGTCTTCCTCAAAAATTACCTCCTTATCATTTGATTGGTCCATTTTTAAAAGCAGAATACCTGGTGAAATCAAAAAAATTTTCGCTCTATTCGAAAAGTTTCATATAAAAAAATTAGCAGTATTTAATATCTATGGCGATACGCCCGATGTCACCTTAAAACTCTATATAATGCTGAACTCTTTGCAGCAATCAAGAATACGATGTTTTATTTGGGAAGGTAAAAAGAGTCTTTTTCTTAACTCATCCACTGAGCAAAATTTTTTATATCCCTTTGAAAAAATGCCCCGCACTTTTCGCCAGTTAAAAATATCTAATCTATGTTTACAGCAGGGAGCAATTGTTTATCTATCATCTTTATTTAAAGGGTTGAATTTAGCCAATATAACTAAATTAGATTTTAGTTATAACTTAACTCAAGAAATTAATTTATCGCGGATGTTTCACTCAATTGGGGATATGCCCCTCAAATTTCTTTATTTAAAGGGAAATAAACTTGAACTAAAATCTTTAGAAAATATTTATAACCTTAAAAGTTTAGAGTATCTAGACCTGGAAGAAAATGCTATAAATACACAATCTTTGGACTTGAGAGCATTTTTTGCAAATATTAAAAAATCGCGGATTAAATTTATTGGTTTACAAAAGAATAAATTAGCTGAAATTAAATTAGATACCTTATCGAAAGCTTTTGAGGAACTCGCACAATCAAATGTGATTCATGTTGATTTAAGTAATAATGGTTTTTTTTCAAGTCCCAATTATCCAGTATTCGAGTTAAAACTGCTGATTTATTCTTTACCAAAGACGATTCGCACTATCACCTTTCATGCAACTGAATTTCCACAATCTATGAGTGATCCGTTAAACCCCAAAGAAATGAAAAGGAAATTATGGTTGCAGCATTTTCCTGAGCCTATGCAGATTATTTTGTATCAGCATCATAAGCTGTTGAATCCACTGTATTCTAAAAATCGCCAAATTTATTCATCAAGAGGTTTGCCTGCTTCTACTTTTGTGCAGCTGATAAGCTTTAATATTGTTCATAATTCTAAAGCGTTTACTATAAATCATCTCCTCAAGTTGCCTGAGGAGATGATTGTGAAGATTCAGGAGTCAAAAAATTTAATGGATGCGATATCCTTCGCTAATTGTCTATAAAATCGTGCAATGACTGTTGGGAGCGGGGTCAGTGGGTATGGATTCAACAGAACCTTGAATCGCTTTAACGGCCTTTACATCAATCAAAAACATTTCTAACTGTTGTTTTCTGCATTGATGCAATGAAATAAATCCTGCCAGGTCCTCCTCCATTGACTTTATTGGTGCTTCAACAATACAGCTGCAAATTTTATATTGCTCATGACGACAAAGGACATAGTTAAAATTGAGCTGATTATTTTTAATAAGCATTTGTCTCAATGGATCAAAATCCAAATATGTAAAAAAAACCGGTTCCTTAAAAGACTTTATTTCAGAAAAATCATACTCTTCATACCAATTAGAACGTGTACAAAATTCTTTTAAAAAAACTACGGGTAATTCCTCTTGCTGATGTTTGGTTAGTTCGCTCCACGATTGGTTGTCATATAAGGTTTTTAATCCTTCAATAGAATAACGTAATTTGAACAAGTAAAGTTGTAATGAAAATTTATTCTGCGCTTGAGTGTCATCAGCAATCACTTCGTAAAATGAATTCAAGAGTGCCATGTCATAGTTATAACACGCCAATTGCAAGGGGCTAAGTTCTATACCATGTAAAGACTGAGTCTCTCTGTTGAGTTTATCTGAGGATATAGCGGTAAACATTAATTGCGGATTTTGTTTGGTTAATTGCAAGGCGGTATTATGATCTGCCATTTCTACAGCATGAAATAATTGCTCGGCCTCATTGGGCTTAAACAAACCACGAATACGAGATGCTACATTAATAATTTTTTTTTCATAAGACATCGCTCTTCCTTGCTCAGTAAATGTTAGCAAATACTGGCATAAAAAAATGGGGATATCAATGGAGTAAGAACTACCTCAAATAGAGGTCATTCTTCGTTTTAATCATGATGTAAATGTTTACGCATAATCTTTAATTCCTCTTCCATACGTGCAATTCTCTCTAATAATTCAATCGCGAGCACCACTCCAGGCAAATTTATATCGAGATCACGATGCAGGCGAAAAGCAGATTCAATGCGTTTTAATTCATTGGCGGAAAAATGATCTTTTTTCTGTGCACTTACCTGTTCTTCGAATAAACCATGTTGCATCATCTCATCGAGAAGTGCTTCAGGAATATTATACTTTTGGCATACTTCAACGTAGGTTAGGGTGTAGGTTTCTTCCAGCAAAGTGCCTATAAAAACTTTATCGTCATTCATTTTTATACTCCCAGGTTATTGCGTGGATTAAAAGGCATGACCTCCGCCATTTTTTTATAAAGTTCTGTAGCTTCTGCTGATGTCGCCGGGGGGGTAATGATTTTAAGCAATATAAACTGATCCCCTGGTTTTTTTCCAGGAAGACCTCGATCTTTTAATCGTAACTTTTGACCCCCTTGCGAATTAGGAGGAATTTTCATATCAATTTTTCCTCCGAGAGTCGGTACCGTAATTTTAGTACCTAAAGCAGCCTCCCAAGGTGTAATGGGCAGTGTCAAATAGACATCATTATCCATGACTTCAAACAACGGGTGTTTCTCAACTTGAACGGTTATATAGACATCTCCCCTAGGGCCACCATGATGTCCCATACCGCCTTGACCTGCTAATCGCACTTGTTGTCCGGATTTAACACCCGCTGGAATTTTAACCTTTAATGTTTGCAAAGAAACCTCGTGCTCAGTCTGAACCGGAATTTGAATAGTTTTGACTGTGCCGGTAAATGCTTCTTCAAGAGATATATCAATTTTTCCATAAAAATCTTGACCTGAGCGGGGACGTTGTTGCCCACGCGCATGACCAAAAAGCGATTCAAAAAGATCTTCATCAAATTGACCTTGATATTGATAGGGACTTTCCTGAGTATTTTGCCAGTGATGTTGAGAACCTGCTTGAGCACCGTATTTACGATACTCGTCGTATTCCTTGCGTTTTGCAGGATCTTTAAGGGTATCATAAGCCTCGCCCACTTCTTTAAATCGTTCTTCAGCATTCGGTTCTTTACTAATGTCCGGATGAAATTTTCGTGCTAAGCGTCGGTAAGCCGTTTTAATATCTTTTTCCGAAGCATCTTCGCTGACGCCCATTATTTCATAGTAATTTTTTTTAATGTCCATAATTTGCCTCAGTTCTTATTTTTGTAACACATAAGTTCCCGGTGCATCGGGAAGATTTTTCTTCAATTTTCGCGCGGCTACTTCTTGATGATGTGAATGCTTCACCAGCCAGTGATGCCAGGATATCCACCAGGAACCCTCCTGGTGCTGTGCCTCGTCTAGCCAGGTTTCAGCATCCAGATAAGGCGAATCTTTTTTTCGCTCGCGGATTAAAAAGCTTCGACCGGGATGATCGGGTTCACTCACAATTCCCGCATTATGGCCGCCGTTAGTTAAAACAAAGGTAATATCACTATTAATCAATAAATGGGTTTTATAAACAGATTTCCAAGGGGCGACGTGATCTTTTTCGGTGCTGACGACAAAGGAAGGTAATTGAATATTCTCCGCCACAATGTGCTTACCTTCTATAGAAAAACGTCCTTCAGCGAAATCATTATGTAAAAATAATTTCTCCAAATATTCACTATGCATTTTATACGGCATTCGCGTCGCATCCGCATTCCAGGCGAGTAGGGCGATCATACCCCGCTGAGTACCATGCATATAATCTTGGAGCATTTTAGACCAAATTAAGTCATAGGATCGTAACATCTGGAAGGTCCCTGCCATTTGTTTGGTATCCAAATAGCCTTGCTCCCACATCATACTTTTTAAGAATGAAACTTCACTTGGTGTGATAAATAAAAGCAGTTCACCTGCTTCAGTAAAATCGCCTTGAGCTGCCAATAAGGAGAGGGTTTTAATACGATGATCATGATTGCGCGCCATCGCCGCTGCGGTAATCATAGCGAGAGTTCCACCAAGGCAATAACCCATTAAATGAATTCTACTTTTCGGAACCGCTTGGCTCACTGCATCAATCGCCGCCATGGCCCCTAGACGATAATAATCATCCATACCCAGATTACGGTCTTTCGCATCAGGATTGCGCCATGAGACGATGAAGACGGTATGTCCTTGTTGGGTTAACCAATTGACTAATGAGTTTTGTGGCAATAAATCTAAAATATAGTATTTCATTATCCAGGCTGGAAGAATTAATATCGGTTCCTGATATACATGCGTCGTCTGCGGTGCATATTGAATTAGTTCGATCAGATGATTTTTAAAGATAACTTTTCCGGGAGTTATGGCAACGTGTTCACCAGGAATAAAATTTTCAACTCCCGCAGGAGGAGCTCCAGTGATTTTTTCTAGTATATCTTGTAAAGCAAGTTGGGTTCCACGAACAATATTCTGACCTTGAGAACGAATGGTTTCTTGTAGAAGATCTGGGTTGGAGAGGATGAAATTTGACGGTGACAAAGCATCAAGCATTTGGCGCATGCCAAAAGCAACAACCCGCTGCACGGGTGGTGCAAGCCCTGGAACTTCTGAAGTTGCTTTCAGACACCATTTCTCAAATTGCAAGAATTGTTCTGCCCAAAAACGCCAGGGGTAATAGCGCCAGTTTTCGTTGTGAAACCGAACATCACGTCCCTCTGCGGGTAAATCATAATTAAAAAGGTTATGTAATTGTTTTTCAACATTTAAGAAAGGGTAAACTCCTAATTTCAGGAGGGTGCCTGGTGCCTGGGCTAACTGAGCTCCCCAAGAAAAACTGGCGCTGCATAAAGCAGCAGGGCTTAAACCTGCCGTATATTTTCCTAAATTTGCCTGGAATGTCTTATTGATAAAATCGAAGATATCATTAGGTTCATGAGCATCAAAATCTTTACTTGCATCCGTAGATGCGGTACTTTCCTTCTCTTCTGGGAGCTGATTTTTTTTTCGTGCAGAGACAACTTTAGGCCGAGGCTTCATAAGAATCTGCCTGTAATTATATAATTGAATAAGTATAGCAGGATTAATTGAATAATCAGTATATTACCAACACGCCTTGTCTGGGTTAAGATATAATATAGTCGGAGATCGTTATGCAAAAGCAAATATTAGGCGCTTTATCCTTATTGGTGCTTGGCCAATTGACAGGTTGCCAAACAAACACGATGACTCATCGTCCCTACGCTCCAGCGCCTTTTACTAATCCGTCGTTTCAAGGGTCTACCTCGTTAACCGAATCCGTACAAGAAGCACTCATGAGTAATGATGATTTGGCTGTAGCACCGATTCGCGTAGAAACTTGGCAAAACCGGGTTATTTTAAGTGGATATGTTAAGAAAATTCGTCAAAGCGATATGGCTGAACAAATAGCACGGCAAGTACCTGGGGTACAAGGCGTGGAAAATCGTATTATCGTTCGTCCGTAAATAAATAATTTTCAATAAATAGAACGGCCCAGCTCCATTTGTGTACTATAATTATACATTATGATTCCATGAATGGAGTATAAGATGACTGAACTCATCCACAGCGTCCTCCCACAACCTCCTCGCCCCATTGTTTACATACATCCTGAAGATTCAATAAGAAAGTGCATCGATCTCATGTCCGAACTGGATATTGGCGCGCTTGTTGTCGTGGATAACAATAAAAAACTGGTTGGAATTGTTAGTGAGCGTGACATAGTTAGGTCATGCCTGCATCCAAGCGTTTCCATAGAAAAAGGACGAGTAGCGGATGTCGTCTTTAAGGAAGTAACAATTTTAAGTCCTCACGATGCTGTTGAGCGTGCTATGCAGGCTATGACGAAAACTAAGCGTCGCCATGTTTTGGTGCGTGATGAGCACCAGAATGACTTTATCGCCATTATATCAATTGGAGACTTGCTTTTTTATTTACTGGATAATAAAGAAAAAATAATCGAGCATCTTGAAAATTATATTCATACCTAATTTCTATAATTAGCCGGAAGAGTAGTATTACTATTAGGAACGATGATGGAATATTATTTGATGGCTTCGATCGTATAAATATGTTAAATAATTTTTATAGCATATCTACCGATTATCCTTATGAAAAATTATATTTTTTACTCATTTTTATTCTTCCTAAGTACCATAATGTATGCTGCACCGAACAGTCAACCAAAGTGGTATTCTAGCGAAAATGGCAAAACGCAATTAAATGTCGAAGTGTTTTTATCGACTACCTGCCCTCATTGTCAAAAAGCGCAAATTTTCTTTGACAATATTGCTTCGACTAATCCGCAATTTAAAATCAAATATCATTTTATCAACAAAGATAAAGAAGCTTTAGAACAGTTTAACCGATTACTGTCGGCACAGGGTACTTATGATTTTGCGGTACCTTCAATTTATTTCTGTAATTCGCGTTGGGTGGGTTTTGACTCACCCCAAACTACGGGTAAGGAATTGCTGCGGGGATTAAATTACTGTCTGGAGCAGGTGCAAAAAGAACAAATCCTCTCGGGAGCCACAGTTAAAGTGTTGCAACAATGGGGAAACGCCAATAAGTTTAATTCTGGCATGCATGAAAAGCCCTCACCAATAAATTATTTGGTAACCTTGGCGATTACAGATGCGGTATCTCCTTGTGCTTTCTTTGTTTTATCGGTGTTTCTGTGTCTACTGATTATTAGTCCTCCTGGCAAAATCCTGCAAACAGGTGGAATATTTTTATTTGCTGTGACTCTGATGCATTATATCCAACAAGTTCATGATGCTCTTTTCTATCAGGCTTTACCCTGGTTCTGGATTCCCGCGGGATTAACCGGTTTTGCCATTTTTTATTTTGGTTCCCTGTATTATCAACATCGCCCGATCCCTAAATCTGCATATACAGCTTTAGCCTTTGCTTGTGGCTTAATGATTATGTCTTATCAACAAACATGCGCGATGAATTGGTCTAATATTTATCAGCAATGGTTACTTAATCAAAATTATAGTGCTCTCAAGAATTTAATGTATCAATTGCTTTATCATGTTATCTACCTTGTACCTTTAGTATTTCTTCTCATCATTTTCTCCATCTTTTTTCGGAGTGAGAAGCGTGCTTTGTGGTTTTCCGCCTGGCAGAATGCCGCATGGACTCTATTGATTATCTGTGGCCTTATTCTAATTGTTTACCCAGCATTTTTCACAAGTAAAATAGTGTCCACTCTTTTGTTGACCTTATTTCTTTTTGGAGGACGCTTTTTAAACAGGACTTGATCTTGAAGGCATGATTTGGGATCATCGATTATCTTCAGTATAAGGTGCCAGCATGAGTAAAATCCTCGATATCCCTGTGGTTGTGGAAAGTGGTAAAAAATATACTACACCACATGGTGTCACGGCGATTAAAGATGGGGTTAAGTCCACAGAGCAGGATGTAGAACGTCTGCCAAAACCGAAATGGTTAAGGATCGTGAATCAAACAACATCTGCCTTTACCGAAGTTAAAGAGCAGGTGCGTAAGCATCGTTTGGCAACGGTGTGTGAAGAGGCTAAATGCCCCAATATCGGTGAATGTTGGTCTCACGGTACGGCGACCATTATGCTCATGGGGGCAGTCTGCACCCGGGCATGCCGGTTTTGCTCTGTGGATACCGGAAATCCTCATGGCTGGCTTGACCTTGAAGAGCCAGAAAATACGGCGCGCACCGTGCAATTGATGAATTTAGACTATGTTGTACTTACCTCCGTTAACCGCGATGATTTAGCCGATGGCGGCGCAAAGCATTATGCTGCGACTATTCGTGCGATTAAGCAAAAGTCACCAAAAACTAAAGTTGAAGCCCTCACCCCGGATTTTCAAGGAATTGAGCAGGATGTGGCAACATTATTGGATAGCGGGGTAGATGTCTTTGCGCAAAATGTTGAAACAGTAGAGCGCTTAACTCACCCAGTGCGGGATAATCGCGCAGGATATTGGCAAACTTTAAATGTTTTAGCCTTTGCTAAACGCTATCGTCCCGATGTACTCACGAAAACAAGTTTAATGCTGGGGTTAGGGGAGACGGATGAAGAAATCATCCGCACCATGGATGATTTGCGAGCAATGAAAGTGGATATCCTAACACTCGGGCAATATTTGCAACCCACGAAAAACCATTTACCTATTGCTCGTTATGTTACTCCAGAGACGTTTACTCATCTGCGTGAAATAGGCTTGAAGAAGGGATTTTTTGAGGTAGCCTCAGGGCCATTAGTACGCTCAAGTTATCGCGCAGACCGCATCTTTAAACGTGATAATTTGGGTTTGAATCAAGATTAAAATGCCGCTTGGTTGCGGCATGTCAAATAAACTCAGGCATGACACGAAGGATGTAAAACCATTGCCTCTGGTTCTTTTTCTGGAATTGATTTAATTTTTTTTATTTCTTCATCGGTGAGAAACGAAATAACATTTCTCACTAAATCCGAGCCTTTTCTTTCTTTAGAGCCTTTGAAACTTGGTTCATTCTTAGATTTATTAAGGTGTTGTTTAATTATATTTTCTAAGGGAATTCGATATTCCTCTCCTATATAAAAATCTTTATCTTTTACATCGAGGTTAGGAATATATTTGTATTTTATAACTTCTTCATTCTGAGTGGTTGGGCCATCAATTAACGAATTTATAGTTTTAGCAATAAGATCGTTAATTTTAGATGATTTAATCCCCTGCTCTTTAAGTATTTGGTGAAAAGATATATATCCACGAGTATCGATAGAGGTATCCACGTTAAATTGTTTATTATCAAAATATACGATTAGTGAATTAACAACGGCCTCTTCAACTTTCGCAAGCTTAGCTTTGGCTTGATCAATGAAGTCTTCTGATTGCGCTAAAAAATGGCTGTGCAGTTCAATAATGAGTGAATTCAGTTCCTCATCTTCTTCCTGAACTGCTTCTTCGAGAAGGAGTGCTCTGAGTTTTTGTAGCATCTCTCGAGCGCGTACGTGACAGGCTGCCTGATCCATTATCTGATTTTCGCTGAAGAGCCCTAGATTTCTTGAGCGGATCGTCATCGCATCCAGAATTGCATTTATTAGATAATTTCGTAATAAGCCTTGCCCTGCATGGTCTTTATTTTTATCAAACCACACCGTGTAAGCACTATTAATAAACTCAAGAAGTTCTACTAACTCCTGAAAGACTTTTATTTTACTTTCATGACCATTAAGGGTTATCTGGCACAGACTGATGTGCCTTAGCGAACTTATATTGTGAATAATTGGTAATTTAAGGCTATTCATCCTTTCCACACTTTTTTCGTGCAAAATTTTAAATGCACAGGTATTTCTCCAAGCTTCAGAATTTTTTTCTATGATCAGCGCATCTAAAGTAATTTGTTCTAAAGGTGAGGTATCCGATGAAATGGAACGGGGCGTAATAATGTAACTTGAGATTGTCCGCGGTGATTCCTCGACCAGTGATCTGGAGCTATGAGTGGGCGTATAAATCATTGAATTTGGAGAACGAAGGAGCGAGGAGTTATCTGAACGAGGACTTGTTTGATCCGAGCTAAACGAGTTATTTGAAGCTTTGCGTAAGTAAGAACTAACACTGGGTATAGGGCTACCTGTTATCGGTCGAGGACTACTACTGCTACTAGTTGAGTTCGCCCTTTTCCTTTTACTTTCAGAAGATGGTTCGATAAGTAATTTGTTAAAAGATACCTTACGCTCCTCAATCTTTATTTGCAATGGTGGGACAAACTCTTTGATAGATTTTCTTTTCGAATCAATTTCTGTATATTCAAGACTCAAGGGGTTAATAATGTAAAATTTGCCCTTATTTATATTTACACGGAATGTAACATTCCCGTTTTTAAGATTTTCTTTATTTGTTTCTTCGTATCTTAATATTTGATTTTTTATTACTTCAAATTCTTGCTTTACCCTTTGTGTACGTACACAATAATTTAAACATTTCGCTCTTTTTTTATTTTTTTCTACTTCCCAGACTAATGGGCTACCATTAACCGTTAAATCCTCGAAATATATTTTCATTAACGCGTAAATCCATTTCAATTAAGGTAATAAAGAGTACGAAGTTATCAGAAAACATGCAATATCTTTTATTATTGAATATTAAATTAATGCAGATCAATACCGCGAGTGTGCATGAATCGTTGCAGCCGTCGGGCTACGAAATACATGATGAAGCCTGATACAAGCGCACAACTACCTAACATAAAATAATAATTACGGTAATAGATAAGACTGATGGCGGGGTCAACAATATGGTCGGGGATTGCCACTAAAGATGCAAGTTTTCCGGAAATTGCATGAGCAAGAGAGCTTGCCAAATACCATACCCCCATCGCAAAAGCGATGGATTTTTGGTCACAATATAAACCGATCATACTTAAGCCAATAGCGCTGACCCAAAGCTCAGAAATCGAAATGAGAATATAGGTTACAGCAATATAATTACCATTTACCAAACCATCCTGTGCCTGGTTCGCTGCGAGTAAAAGCACCAGTAAAGCAACACCAGATAGAAAGACGCCCGCAGCAAATTGATAAGGAATCGTGAATCGAGGAACCCATTTATAAAAGCGGGGGAGTTGACTACCAATCGCAAGGATTAAAAGCGGGTTGAGCATTTGATAGTGTGCAGGAGATACTGTTAAACCAAATAAATCATGATTAGAATTATTCTGAGCAAAGAGTACGAGGGTGCTATTCATCTGATTAAAAATTACAAAAAATACAATGGCTTCGAGAATAAGTAAAAGAGCAACCATTTGCCGGATACGGGTGACACCTTCTAGGGCAAGTGTTTTTCTAAAAAACCAAAATATTCCACCGCCGCATCCTAGGGCAATGAAGGTGCTGGCTATGAAGACATGAGTAAATGCATAATAAGTTGCCATATAGATTAACGAAATATAAATAATCAGGCGACTGATTTCGGAGGCAGAAAATTGCTGCAAATCCTTGCCCCAAATGACATTATTATAAAGACTAAAATTTTTAGCAAAATTTAAAGCGGCAATCGATTTACCAATAAAAGCTATTGTTAAAATAGATAATGGGCCATAGCGGCTATCTAAAAGAACAGGTGAAATTAAACTAGCGAGTAATGCGCCGACATTGATTGCCATGTAATAGTAAGTCATCGCGGACTTAGCCTTGATTGCATCCTTGGCATAAATATGAGAAACCATGCTCGATGAGGTGCCCATGAGTAAAGAGTTACTTGCGGGGATAAACGAGTAAGCGGCGAGAAAAAGTAAGTCTCCATGAAAACCGACAGTAAAACCACTGAGCATAATAAACAAATACGCTATAGCTAATAGAATGCTGCCTAAGAGGATTGAGCGTCTAATGCCGATAACGGTATCGGCCATGTACCCACCTAAGATAGGGATGAGGTAGCCTGTGGCATGAGCCACACCAATAAAAGCATAGGCCTGGGCTTCACTGTATCCTAAGCCTTGGGATATTAAGGGGCGTGTTAAAAAGAGAACCAGAATTGTATTTAGCGAATAAACGGAAAATTGGCTCCAAAAATTAATGAGGACAATATTATTGGCCTGCTTTTGTTTTAAATCCAATTCGGGTAAGTAGTTTTTTACTTCATCGGAAATCATATCGCCACCTTGTGCTTATCCTGGATGATCTTATTATTAACTACTAAATTGTTTAATAATTATAGGCTTATTATTCAGATTATCATTTCTTCGCAAGAACTACATCAATTATATGTGTGTCGTGATAAGGGAACGTAAAAATTTTACTGAACAGGCGCTTTAATCGCTCAACTAGGAAATTTTTTGGTAACATGCGGATTGATAAATTGTTCAGAAACCAGGTTCCTTCAATTCCAAAGAGGGCAAGCTCATTAATATTATTCAGAGTGACTGGAATTTCCAAGCGTTGGTGGGCAATGACTTCAAATTGATTTTGCTTCAGGGCGAGCATTAATTCTTCGTTGTTTGCAGCAACAGTACTATTTTTAACAATAGATTTATAATAATGACCGACAATGCTACTTAGAATCGAGTCCTGTGCAATGAATTCAGCTAGACGCTGTTGCGCAACGGGAAACGAGTCGTAAGTGGTTGTAATCATTGAAAAATGCCCATTAGCGCGAGTCAGCAATTTCGCTTCTTGTAAGAGGGTATCAATGGGAAGATACGCATTAATAAAATGTGCAAGGATCAAGTCTTGGCTGTGGGGCGGTAGATATCTGCTCGCTTGGGCAGCACTGGCCTCAATCGTGACCAAGGGCAGTATTTCGCGTGCATGGCGCAACATTTCAGCGGAAACGTCAATGCCCGTGAATTCAGCAAGAGGAAGCACACGTTCGAGTTTGCGCAAAAAAGAAGCATCACCCACGCCCAGATCTAAAATTTTATAATGAGGTTTCATGCCCAAATAAAATTTTTGTATCTGCGCGATTGCGACTTCGTGACTTTTACTAATCGCGCCAAAACGGTTGGCGGAATTATGATTTAATTCATTGTACATGGCCTTCAAGGACATGCAGGATTCCAAAAAGTTAATTTCTTGAATTAAGTATATCCTTAAAGTAGGGGTTTTTGCGACAGCTTCTTGCGGAAAAATTCTTCTTATTTTTCTTGTAATTATTTCTAATAGTGTTATAGAGTTGGCATCTAGGTAGCGTCCCAACAATTCCAAATGGAAAAGATATGGCAAAAATCCTTGTTACTGGAGCAACAGGTTTTGTAGGCAAACAATTAGTACCTGCTTTAATCGAAGCGGGGCATGAAGTACGATGTGCAGTAACCCAGCAACGCCCCTGGTTGCGTGTGGAGCAGGTGCTTACTCCTAAATTAGAAGAAAATCCCGATTGGCATGATGCCCTTGCCGGGATTGAGGTGGTCATCCACCTCGCCGCACGCGTTCATGTGCTACGGGAAACAGATCCTGCCGCCGGCAACCAGTATAAAACGGTGAACAGTTTAGCTACTAAAAAATTAGCTGAACAAGCTGTTGCGCATGGGGTCCGACGATTCATTTTTTTAAGCACGATTAAGGTTCATGGAGAATTCACTTTATCCGAGCCATTTACAGAAAAAAGTGCACCTGTTCCAGAAGACTTATACGGTCAGAGCAAATTGCTTGCTGAACATTACCTGCAGGAAATTGCTCAAAAAAGTAGCCTAGAGGTTGTTATCTTAAGACCTCCTCTTATTTATGGACCTGACGTCAAAGCTAATTTCCTTAAAATGATGCAGCTAGTAAATAAAGGGTTTCCTCTGCCATTTGGTAGAGTCAATAATCAACGGCATTTGTTGTATGTCGACAATCTGGTTTCAGCAATCCTTATGGTTATTGGTCATCCTGCAGCAGCGAACCAAACTTATCTCCTGGCGGATGATGAATCTTTATCTTTACCTCAAATGATGCGTATCCTTGCCCAAGAGATGCAGGTGAAGCTAAAGTTATTGCCTGTGCCCCTATCGCTTATGCGTGCGGTGTTTACTCTTTTGCGCAAACCGGGTTTAATTACGCGCTTATTTTCATCACTTGAAATAAGTAATCATAAAATTAAGCAAGAATTACAATGGATGCCCCCAGTGAGCACCAATGAGGGCTTGAAAAAAACAGCGCAATGGTACCAACGTGAATTTATTAATTAGTACAATTTTCTTAGGCTTAGCGGTTTTATTTACCCAAATATATCGTCAACAGCTTATGGGCTCTCGCTTGATGGACATTCCGAATGCGCGCTCCATGCATGCCACCCCCATCATTCGGGGTGGAGGGTTAGTGTTTATTCTCCTTGGTTTGAGTTCTTTACCTTTACTGGGCTATCTAACACAAACATCGTGGCATGATTATTTTCCTCTTGCCATGGCCATCGTTGCGGTTGCGGGTATCAGTTTTGCTGATGATTTATATCATCTTTCAGCACGGATGCGATTCGCTGTTCATGGATTTGCTGCTTTGTTGATAACCGGTTTCATGATGCCCGATTATCTTAACATGGGGTTTGTTGTGCTTACTCATGTTTGGTGGATGCGCATTTTCGTTTTCCTTTGCATCTTATGGGCCATCAACCATTTTAACTTTATGGATGGGCTTGACGGGTTTTGTGCCATGCAAGCTTTTTTCCTTTTTAGTTCTTATGCCGTTCTATTTATGCTTTACGGAAATACTTTTTATCAAGGTTTTTGTATGGCATTAAGCGCCAGTATTTTAGGTTTTTTATTTTTTAATTTTCCACCAGCGAAGTTATTTATGGGTGATGTAGGAAGTGCTACTTTAGGTTTGATTTCTTTCAGCCTGGCTTTAATTGGGCAGCAAGATCATATTCCCTTGTATTATTGGTTCGTATTAAATGGTTTATTTCTTTTTGATGCCACCATCACGTTATTACGACGTATTGCTTATGGCGAGAAATGGTCAACTCCTCATCGCAAGCATGCATATCAACGCTTACGTCAGATGGGAGTTTCGGTAAAGGGTATTCTCTCGGGCCAATTATTGATTAACGCTTTTTTCTTGCTGGGGGTCGTCTTACTATTCACAGAAAAAATTAGCGTGATTACGCTTTTTTCTTTGCAAATTGCTGCGATCCTTGTTATTTATTATTTTGTTGAAAAAAAATTTCCAATGTATGATCGGTCCATTACGCCTTGAATTTATTGAAAATAATTTGTTTTTTTTCCAAATTAACTCATAAAAATTTAATTTCTTAATACTTTGTTAAGAATAACAGTGTACAATAACATCCGAGAAATGTTTTTTGATAAATTTATGGTCAAGTTGTGGTTTCTGAGAACAACCATGGAGGTGTTCAATGGATAAAACAGATGACTACATTGTTTAGGGAGATTTGTTATGTTAATTTTAACACGACGCATAGGTGAAACTTTAATAATCGGGGATGATGTGAATATCACCGTTCTCGGGGTTAAAGGTAACCAGGTTCGTCTGGGTATCAATGCGCCAAAAGATGTTTCTGTACACCGTGAAGAAATTTATTTACGTATACAACAAGAAAAGCAATCAGATGATTCTGAGTCTGCTGTATAAATAAAGATTTCTCGCAGTTCATCCAGTTCCGAGTGCCTAAAAATACTCGGGACGAACTCTCTACTAAGTATTAACCTTTAATGTAGTATCTCCTGAAGTAAGCACGTGGTGTACCCCTTGATTATCTTTTAGAATTAACTGTCCCAGTTCATTAATACCTTGCGCGATCCCTTCGAGAATTTCATCAGCTTTAGCGACACAAATTAATTTACCATACAAATAATCCGCCGCATGCCATTCATCAACAAAATGTTGCCATCCTTTTTCGATAAACTGACGATAGTATGAGTGAAAATTGGCAATTAAAGCCGCAATGATAAAATTACGATTATGATAACTCTTGGTTATCTCCCATAAGGAGCACCAGGGCTTATCGTGAAGTTGATTGCATATGGTGTTGGTGTTTATGTTAAGTCCTGTTCCAATAATAATCTCTGCCTCGCCATTGGATTCCGCCATGATTTCGATAAGGCTACCGCCAAGTTTTTTCTCATGCCAGTAGAGATCATTGGGCCATTTGATTTGAATATCTGCTACACCTGGAAGCTGTTGTAGGGTACTTCTTATCGCTAAGCTCGTAATGAGTGCCAAGCCTGAGAGTTTAATTAAATCATAGGGAAAACGCATACGAATTGAGCAATAAATATTTTCTCCAAAAGGGGAGTGCCAGTAGCGACCAAACCGTCCTCGCCCTTGACTCTGATGCTCTGCCAGACAAATTTCTAAACTTTGATTAGCGGGTAGATCTTTTAAATACTGATTTGTAGAGCCTATGGAAGCAAAGAGGTTTATGTTCGTTGGCGTTGTTACCCCCAGTTGCAGTAATTGCTGCTTAATAATCTCTTTATCCAAAAGAATTAAGGGGTGTTCTAACTGATAGCCTTGTTGCGGAAGGCGTTTAATCGTAACGCCTAAATCCATGAGCTGGTTGATGTGTTTCCAAATCGCCGTGCGGGAAATATTCAGCTTGTTGCCTAAAGCAGAACCACTATGGCATGCACCATCACTAAGTTGTTGCAGAATTTCACGATCAATGGGGTTAAGACTTTGGGCCACGTTAAAACTCTAATTCTGATTTTTTGGTTGATTGTAATTGGATAAAACCATGACGAATGTCGCGAATCGTTGGGTGATAACACAAGGCTCCACTGTAACCAATGGCGGGCATAAACGAGCGTAATTGCCAAGTCATGTTATGCAAAGGATCTTTAACCAGTTGTTTGGTAGGTATTGCTGTAGGAACTGTGAAGTCGCGAGTGGGATAAGATAATCCTAACCCGCATGCCTTGATGAAAGCTTCTTTTTGTGACCAGATATGAAAAAAAACTGCAGGCTTTAAGGGAGGGGGCGTATTGACAAAATCTTCATACTCTTGCGCAGAAAATAAGTTTTTGGCAATACCTGCGTAAGGACGTGCGGAATATTTCTCAATATCAACACCAAGTGGAAAACCCTTACCCACAGCCAAAACCGCCAGATCCTCTGTATGACTTAAATTAAACTGTAAACGTAATGCATTAAGCACCTTAGGTTTACCATGATTGTTGTACGAAAATTCCAGGGCATGGGGAGGCAAATTTAAGTATCGAGATAAGATGATCCTTAAGGTGGTTCGTGCAGTAGCAAAGCGTCGCTGATGTTTACTAAAATAAAAACGCTCTACCCGAGCTTGCTCTTCCGCATTTAAAATTTGCGCCGCGTCGGGTAATTCCTGGGTTAGGGAAAACTGCCACAAGTCAATACGCGTCTCGCTTAAAACACAGTGATCAGGGTCTAATGCATTGAATCCGGAAATGATCATATACTTTTATAATCTGGCATCGATTAGTAATTATAGGGTATCATATACCATGAAATTTAATTTACCAAAGAGTATTGAATGAGCAGACAATTTTTGGATTTCGAACAACCAATTGAAGAATTGAATCAGAAAATTGAAGCACTGCGGATGGTAGGGCATGATAATGAAGTGAATCTCAGCGAAGAGATTGCACGTTTAGAAGAAAAATGCTCTGAATTAACTGCGCAAATCTTTGCAAATCTTGAACCCTGGCAAGTTGCCCAGATGGCACGTCATCCGTTGCGCCCGCAAACGACAGATTATGTAGAGCGTATCTTCTCTAATTTTCAGGAGCTTCATGGGGATCGCAGCCAATCCTCTGCGCCTGCGATTATTGGTGGTTTAGCCCGATTAGAAGGCCAGCCGGTTATGATTTTAGGACACCAAAAAGGGAAAAGAACAAAGGAAAAAGTTTACCGTAATTTTGGTATGGCTCGACCTGAAGAATATCGTAAAGCGCTGCGACTCATGAAACTTGCCGAAAAGTTCCATATTCCTGTGATTACCTTCATTGATACTGCAGGTGCATACCCTGGAATTGGTGCTGAAGAGCGTAACCAATCTGAGGCTATAGCACGTAACTTATTTGTGATGTCACGCTTGAAAACTCCCATAATCTGTATTGTTACTGGAGAGGCCGGATCGGGCGGTGCCTTGGCGATTGGTGTGGGTGATCGGGTGTTAATGATGGAATTTAGTATTTATTCTGTAATTTCACCTGAAGGCTGCGCTTCTATTCTATGGAAAGATGCTGGAAAAGCCAAAGATGCTGCGCGTGCTATGCGTATTACTGCGCAACAAATTTATGAAAACGAGCTTGTTGATGGCGTGGTTCCTGAGCCTCTAGGAGGCGCACATCGCGATGTAGATACTATGGCTGCTCGATTGCGAACACTGTTGATTGATGAATTAGCGCAGCTTAAAGCCGAACCCATTGAGGAGTTAATTGAAAAGCGTTACCAAAAATTCATGAGTATGGGAGCCGTATAGGATTGCGCTTCATTGACTCAAGTAAAAATTAATTCGAGTTTAGATGAGCATGCTCTTTTTAGATACGCCACTATATGCGCAACTGGCTCCATTTAAGAACCTCTGGGTTGCTTATAGTGGTGGGTTGGATTCTACCGTATTACTTCATTTATTAGCCAACTCTCCCTATAAATCGAAATTACATGCAATACATATTAATCATGCATTAAGTCCAAATGCTGATGAATGGCAGCTTTTTGGGGCAAATTTTTGCGAGCAGCTTGGGATTCCTTACCATGTCCACCGGGTAAACTTTAAACGGAATGCGAATGTAGAGGAGCATGCACGCCAAGCGCGCTATCACGTCTTTAAAAACATTTTACACGCAGACGATTGCTTATTACTTGGTCACCATCAAAATGATCAAGCTGAAACGGTGCTGCTGCAGTTATTTCGCGGTGCAGGTATTGAAGGGCTATCCGCAATGAACTCTTGGGGCGAGCTGGGAAAAGGTACGATCGCAAGACCTTTACTTGAGTATGCGCGGGCAGAACTTGCACAGTATGCACATACGCATCATTTACAATGGATCGACGATGAAAGTAACGAAGATACCCATTATTCGCGTAATTACCTGCGCCATGTAGTCATTCCATTAATAGAGCAACGTTGGCCTGCTGTTACTAAAAATCTAGCGCGTACGGCAGTTCATGCGCGAAGTGCGCTCGATAATTTACAGGCATTAGCCCATTCTGATTATCCCGAATCGCTGGCGCTCCCAACTTTAAATCGTCTGCATCTAGAACATTTGGATGAAAAGCGTATCAGCAATATTTTGCGACTTTGGTTTCGTAGTCACCAGATTAAGTCTCCGGGGACTCAAGTACTGTTGCGTGTTATCCATGAGTTAGTATATGGACGCCAGGATGCAATCCCCGAGGTTCGCTGGGGGGAAATAACGCTTCGTCGTCATCGTAATTTAATCTACTTACAAGGCCTTGATTTAACCCCAGAAACTTTATGCAGCGAAATTCCTTGGGAACAATTTCCCCATCCTCTGAGTTTGCCGCATCAGCAGATAATTGTTGCAGAACCCGCGCCCACGGGGTTGCAAGTTCCTCAACATGCACAAATTACGATTCGATTTCGTCAAGGGGGTGAGAAATTTTTATGGCATCAACAGTCAAAGTGCTTAAAAAAATTGTTTCAAGAATGGAACGTTTCGGTATGGGAAAGACCAAAAATACCCTTACTTTATATAGATGATGATTTAGCCGTTATCGGGGAATACGCAATAAGTGATCTCTTCTATGGCAATAGTGCCCCCGCATGGTGTGTACGCTTGAGAAGAGTTGATTAATACATGCTCCCTTTGCAAATTATATTGTTTTTAAGCAGCAAGTGCATTATTATTCGACCTTAAGCCTAGCAAAGATTCATATAGATTTTAATTGCTCAGGGTTTGGTTTCAGGAGAATTTACCATGTACGATAAGTCGTCTACCCCCCCTCAACGTCCCTTAAAAAAATTAAGCCAAGAAGACCGTTCAAGATCTTATATTGGTTACCTTCCACTGTTATACAAAAAAGAGGGTGATGTTCTTAAATGGCACCTGAATGATGGAAGTTCCGAACCAAAGAAAATAAAAAAAATAACGAAAGAAGACCGTGCTGGAGCTTACACCCACCTTCCAGGGCTCTAAATCATTATTCCTTGCTTTTGCTAAAGATGAGTATTTAGTGCAATCAAATATAATGAAAGCCGCATGAATTTTAGCATCTGTGCTTGTCGATAAATATTGCCTAAACATGCTTGTGAGCTAAGGATAGTTATGATTTTAGACGATGTAATCAGGGCATGTTACGAATTTATTCGAACTAATGAGCCGCTATCCTTAGTAAATATTAGAAACGCAGAAATAGGTGATTATCCTGAGGTAGATTCTAATGAATGGGCGCACCTTGTCTTTTATTTCTTTAAAAAAAATCATTTAAGCTTTAACGTATTAATGACCATCAATCATGCGCAAACGCCCGGGTTACTTTTGGAGAGCTTGAACGCACTTGAAGAATATGGAGCAGTTAATGCATTGATTCTACAATACATATTATCTCCAACTACAAAAGTTCGGGAATTTGTTCAAAATATTATTTATGCGCAGCAACATGGAATTTATTTAAATCGATATTTATTATTCTACCTTGCGCAAAATCCGGTTTCGAATCTTATAATTTCAACTTTATTTCAGCTTAAATATTTAAATACCCAAGTTTTACAAAGCTGTATGGCAGCCAAAAGTCCGGAACAATATGCTTATCATCTGGCTTGTCTGCCGCTGGATTTTATTTATCAACATGAAGCCTTTCTCTTAACAGCTACAATTAATCAATTGATGGCGCTGAACTTTTTAATCGAAGAAGGACTATTAAGTGAGGATTTGTTGCAACATATTGTAAGGATGCCTGATGACGCTTTGGATTATGTTAAAGCTTCCTCTACACTAAGAATAATCAGTCTAGATGAAGGAACTAGTAAATTAAATGAGTTTTACGAGTCAATAAAAAGAATAAACCATTTGCCTTGTAGACTGCAAAATTATGCGGAATTCAAAATTTCTTTGGTAAAAAGTCCACAATACCAGGGTTATGAACAAAAATTAAAAAAATATTATTATCCTGCCCACATCTTAAAAGCAATTAGCAATTTAACAGAACAGGGTATTTTGCAACTTCCCACAGAAACGACGAATAACATTCCGAAAATTTTTCACCAACTGAGTATGGAGTATAAAATATCTAATGATTTTGACCCAGAAAAGATTATTCAACTTACTAGCCTTTGGGCCCTATTGAAAAAGAAAAAAATCAATACCGCCGCCATGGAGACTCAATGGTTGGAAATCTCATCCCCAAAAGAAATTGAGGACCTATGCGATATTCTTAATGAGGTCGATGAAAAAGATCAAGTGAAAATTTTAAAGAGTAAATTTCCTAAATTTATTTTTTCTCTTACCAAAATTGCACCTAATATTGGTGATATTGCTTATAAGAAAATAAATGATTTGCGTGATTACTCAGCTGCACAAAGGGAAATGATGGTAAAAACAATTAAAATTATTCATCCCTTGGTCAATTTGAATAATTTTATTTTTGATAATATAAAACCACCAGACAAACTATCTGCAACTTGGTTAATAATACAATTACTCGACCGACTGAATATCAATAGTCGGGATTGGTGTAGCCGAATTATCCGGATGGAAAAAGCAGAATTATTAGAAAGGGCAGAGATTATTCGCATTTTTGAACAGAATAAAATCATTATTGATGTATCACTAGCACATGTTTTTTTAAGTTGCTCATTAGTCGAACTAAAATTATTCAAAAAAAGCATCGCATGGATTGAATTATCGCAAGATTCAATTTCAGATATCTTGGGCGCCCTCGATTTAAATGAACTGATGTCAAATTTATCTCTGCTAGAACGGGTATTCTTTTACTTAGCTCAATTCAACTTATTGTCAAAGAAGATCATTGCCAACATTGTGTATTGGACTGCTCAATATGGTCATGCGAGTGCCCCAGAGCAGTTATTTGGTTTATTAAGTCAAAAAATTAATGCGCTTATTATTCTAAGAGATGAGGGGCTCTTGGAATCCCATATTAATTTCATTGTGGGATCAGAAAATCCCTTAGATGATGCGCAATATTATCGATTGCTAAAATATTACCCTAAACTCAAATGGCCTTTATTGACAAATAATAAGCAGTATCTTAGTTTACTGCTTGCCTTACACGAAGAAGATTTGTTCTCCTATGACTATGCACAATTATTAAGTGAGTGCGAGTATGGTCAGTCTATCGTGGAATTAATTAAATTATGCCATTATTATTCTTTCAACTGCTCCGCTTTGCTTATTCGATGCTGGATACAGGATCAAATTCCCTTGGTTGATCTAATAAAATCCATGTATTTAGTATACAAATCCCAGCTCCTGACCCAAGGAAATTTTCAACTTTTATTGGCATGTAAGCAATCCTTGTCTCATCTTCACAATTTACTCAGAGAGTTCAATGGCCATCAAGAGCGCTTAACTATAGAAAAATTGCACTTATTTTTAAAGCAAGTCCAGCACCAAATTTATTTAAGTATTGAGCAGCAACAAATTTTAAATCAAGATACATGTGCTGCAGAACTTTTGTCGAGTTTAATCTATTGTCAAAAAATTGGACTTTCATACACTGAAAATTTTCACAAGCTCCTGCTGTCTGATTACCGTAATGCACTGTTTGCCTTTGAGCAGCATAAAATCGATAGCAGGAACTTAGGAGAGACGATTCTCAATTCAGATGCCCCGCTGCAATTGCTTGAAATTCTCCTGCCCACCCTTGTTAATAAAGTTCCACTACCCCGTACCCAGGTAAATAATGTGGGAATATTTGCGCCCCCATTAAATAAGAAAATAACCTACTCTCAGGCACAGGATGCAGGGCGTTTAACTCACAATAGCCCCAAACCTGTATATCAGAATCTCGCCATTCCATCAAATAAACGGTGAATTCTTAATTCGCTCCACAATTAATTGTGAATAACTTTCGTCATAAAAACAGTCGGGATGTACTTGAATAGGCGCATTGGTTTGTTGCCTTGAAGGCAGGGAGAAGAAATCCAATTTGCGCTTATGAATACGGAGCACATGCTTTATTGTGGTAATGGAAACCAAAGAGGGAGGGATATTAAATAATTTAGATGCAAGATGTGGTGCGTAGCAGATTCAAATATTGATCTGCCTGTTGTTCATTGAAAGAAGATAAATCTTTACGCATAATCGCTTTAAGGTGGTCTTTATTTAGCGGGTATACTGCTTGCCAGTCATGTAGCGCTTCCCAAACCTCAGAGGTTGCGTTATAGCCACATGTTAATGCTGTAAGTGCATGTAGAAGTCGTGCAGGGTCTTCTTGAAAGGATATATTTGCCGGAATCGGTGTCGCTAAAATCGATTTTTTATAATGTTCTAAGGCCAAACCGAGTAAGGGATCATGAACTACCCCTTGAGCATCAATATATAGACAATTATATGTAAAGTCGCGAGTTAGAGCATCTTGAAATAGAAAACTTTCCGTACTAATTTCGTTAATGGGTGAAATATAGTAATTAATGCTGATTCCATCATGTTGGTAAGTATATAAGTTTTCGTTATAAGGACATGCAGATATCCCTTGAAGGAAAAAATTTGTTTGACGTGGATTGACTACGATGTTAACACTGGACAAAGGTCGTTTATCAATGCATGCATGAGCACTAGCACCCACTAGATAATAGTTCGTATTGGGAGCAAGTTGAAAATATGGGTATATGCTATCGGGAAATTTAACCCTAAGGCATGATGCAGTCATCGCATTAATTTTTGCTTCATGTAGATTTGGACTATTTTGTAAGCTAAGGCATATGAAAAGGCGGATTCATAATCGCGTTGTTTAAGGCAAACTCGTGCAAGAGCATAACTAATTTCGTGTTGATGAGGAAAGCGTTGTTGGAGATTTTCTAGACTTTTTCTTTTATTATCTGGGGATTGCTCTGTCTTTGCAGCTAAAGTTTGAAGAAAACTGATGTTTGTATGTTGATCTGCAAGTTTATGAAATAATTCCATCCCTTGTTCTCGTAATGAAAAGCCTTCTACCATATTGTATTTTTGAACCATTTTATAAAATTTAGTTAAGCCTTGCTGATAATAAGGAAAACGTTGGATCAATTCTGCATAATAAAAAAATGCTTTTTTAATCTCACCAATACGTTCATGAGCTAAAGCTAAACCAAATAATTTTGCCTGTGGGAAGACTTCATCGTGATATTCCTTAGAAGATTTTAGCGGTGGAATTTTTGTTAATTCTTGCGGAATAATTTTGGGCCCAGGACTTAATCGATTAAAATAGGTAATGGCTAAATTATTTTTCCCAATTTCTAATGCTAGCTCCGCAACCTTGAGTATATCACTTTGTTTAGATAAACCTCTTTTAGGGCCCTTTGTTAGATAGGGTATATTCGCGCGTTTACGAAAAATATAGAGCGCCTCTTTGGGGCGATTGAGCGCTAAATAATTATAAGCAAGCGCTGAATATACTTTAAAGTTTTTGGAAGTAAGCGGGTTCTTTTGTTCGTTTTCTTTAATCGATAATTGTTGATTAAACTGTAAAACGCATTCTAGATGTTGAATGGCTGCTTCAATATTGCCCAAGTTATATTGGTAGTTACTGTAGGCAATACTCCAGTTAAAGTCACGATCTTTTTCAGGAGCTTTTAATAAAAGTTTTAAGGCTTGTTGATGTTTATTTTTGCGAGCAAGTTCCCAAGAAGCTTGCAGTATGGGATATGAGGGTGGAAAAACTCCTTTTGTATACATAATCTATTTCCTTATTTTTTTTTAAAAATAACAAGAAAAGAGGTACATATGCAACTTTTTTGTCGCATATGTATTGTTTTTATCATGAATATTTAGAATATAATTTATTCTCTTTGCTATACTTGGTTTCAAGTGAACAAAGTAAGATGAGTTAATGAAATTCACGGATGCCTTGGTAGCCTGTATTGCTTTCCAAAAGGATAAAAATAATACTGAGCTTGAACAGTTATTTAAGTTAGAAGAAATAAAAAACTATCAAAAGTACAAAGATGCAATTTATTATTTTTTTGAAAAAAAACAACTAACGCCAGATAGTTTCAATTATTTATTAAAAACTAAAGTCCCTGAACAGGTGCAGCAAGCTTATGATTATTTGCTTGGAGAAGACATTACTCCAAATCTAGATTGGTTGGTCCACACTAACCAGCCAGTACGTAAGGCTATATTTATCCATCTTTTTATTGCTGTAAATCTAGAGCGTTACCTTCCAAATTTAAATGAATTTAATTTTGGCTTAATGAATCGACCCATTGATGATTATCGAGACTTGCTCCAGCTTCTACAACAGCAAGAATTAACTTCGTTTCATACGATAAAAAAAGCATTATTACATCCTAACCCTAGATTGTTGGCGTCAATGATAGAAAAGAGCGTCAAGGAAGACAGGAATATCGATGTGTTTAATTTGTTAATCAATGCTAACCCAAGTGAGCTTAAAGCATTTGCTTGCTTGAATGCCCAGGAATATTGGACTTCTTACCAAGCCTATCTGAAGTTACATCCTGACGAAAAAGAAACTAGTTTACTTGATAGGGCCCAAGCAATAAATATTTTACATCAACAAGGATTAGCACATTATCATAATCTTAATATGCTTGAGGCGCATGTCAAAATAGCTCATGAGCATCAGGTTTACGAAGATAATCTCTATCAGAGCCTTGCGAAAACCTTAGTTTATTGTGACCTTTATCCGCAGTTAAGTATTTATCGCTCGGTTTTACTTAAATGCTATCCATCCAATAGTTTAACTGAGCATCTGCTTGATTTAATCGAAGAGCCTTATTGGGTAAGTCAGCAGGAGCTTCCAGAATTGTTTTATTATTGGCAAGTAGAACAACATAAATCACTAGAGACATACAAGTACAGTCAAAAATACGTGGATGATTGCCTCGAAGCATATAGGTTATTAAGAAAAAACGAAGATAAGCTTAAGGTAGATACTCTTGATTTAGTGAAAATGAAACATCCTTTAGATTTTATAACCGCATGCTTAGAACTTGGATCCAATTTAACCCAAACCTTGATTGATTTGTTAAAGATTTGTCCTTCACCAGTATATGGAGCGCGAATTGTAAATTTTTATCTTGAAAAAAAAGCGCATTTTGAATCGCGGTTTAATCAGATGTTGCGTGAACGCTTTGATTTAGAGCGAATCTATGATTTTTTACTAATGCTCGATCGTCATAATCAACTCTGGTTAAGGAATAGATTATATCGCGATAATTTTGGTGATATTTATTTTATTTGTAAAATTATAGATCAACTGGGGTTGCCAATTACAGATTTTTTAAAAAAGTCTAAAGATTGTCTTTATCCCGAAAAAAAAGTTGTCTGTGCGTTAAAAAGGTTAAACGAAAAGAATTATATTACTGAGGAGCTCGTGTTTTATATTCTTAATGAACCAATTTCATCCTTTTTAAGCGAGCTCCTTGCTCTCATACCTGATAATGTATCTTTTATCAAAACAAAAGAATTTATCAGTTGGATAAAAAGTCATAATTCGCAGACTTTTGCTCATTTTATAAATGCTCTCGCTTGGCTAAGCCCATTGGATGGTATTGCTCCGGAATTTATTGAATATGTAATGAAAAATCCCGACCTGCAAATAATCAACATGGCGCGTAGGTTACCCGCTGAGCAATTGAAAAAATTTCATCAAGACTTACTAGAGCAAAAAAGCGATGCTGTTGAACGTGCAGGGATTAATTATCTTACCCTCAAGTACTGTCATCAGCAAATAACCGTATCTCATCGAAATTTAAAATCCTTTTATTCCGCTATTAATTTACTTGAAGAGCATTATCAATTAGATGCTCAGCGATTCTTACTGTTAACTAAAATTGAAAAAAATCATCATACTATTGCAGAATTTCTACTACTTAATCCCAAATTAATTTTGCTCCAAGGTCACTTAATCAGTTTAAGCTCGCGCCCTAATTTACCCTCGCTATTAGATAATGCCAAAAAACTGCATGAATTTCATTTGCTGCAAGACGACATTTTTTTAAAATTAATTGAAGAAAAGTATGATTATGCCTCTTTAGTAACTTTGTGCATATACCTCGCTCAATGTGGGTATTATATGGAGTATAAAACGAACATTATTGCGCATGAGTCACCCCGTGAGTTGGTGAATATACTTTATAAATTACCTAACCTTCCAAGCGCGCTCTTTAAAACATTATTGTCTGATGATAATTATTATCAAGCTCTGTTCCAGCTGACTACTTTAAATAATTTTAGAGGAGCACCAGATGTTTTGAAACTCCTTTATTCGCTACAAGAGGTTGAGAATCCGCAATTATACGTGCATATTTTTGGAATTCTTGGCGTTGAGCAGTATCTAATTTGGGAAAAAATCACTCATTCTCCAGCGTTATGCAATTTTATATATTTAATGCTCCAGAATAATTTAACTCTAGAGAGCAAATTTATTAATTTTTTATTAACTGCAACCGAATCTGTTCGTACACGTTTCACTGAAATCTTTCTTGCCATTCATCAATTGGGTATTCAATTAACTAATGAGCAATTAAAAATGATCTTCTACTCTTCAAATCCTGACTTTTTCCTTCAAATATGTCATTTACCAAGGATTATCAATAATCCTGAGCTCTATTCATTTGCACTTAAGTATCTTGGCGAAGAGTTTTTATTATCTTTGCAACGGCCGGACCTCACTTTAGCGGTAATCGAATATTTAATGTATCGATTTCCTAATGATATTAATAAAGCAGATTTTTTTCATCCAGCCTTAAATATTTTAATGGGGCTAAATAATAAAATACCTACCATTGAAGAGGCAATTTTATTATCTGCACATGAACATTATGAGGCGATAAGGGCCTTGTATACATTGATAAATAAATACTGTTCTCCAGAAAAAATTACCCCTTATTTATGGTCACAAATATTAAAAAATACGCACCATGATTCCTACCTTTTAAGTGCTGAGGCAGAAACTACATTTTGGCTAAAAATATCTGCTTTATCTGTCGAGGAATTTTCTCGCCAGTTCAGTGAACTATTAAATTCTTCATTAAATAGCTCAAATGAAAGTCTCTCCCCATTCCCAGAGCATTCATCAATAAACTATTCAGGAGCTTTTTTTAGACGCCCGGAATCAGAAGAGCCACCAACTAAAAAAATAAAGAATTTTGGAAGTTTTGGTAATAATTAATTTATCAATGTTTCTAGTAATAATCTAGAAACATTGATAAATGGGGTTGGGATTTAAAACTTTTGATTTTGAATTGTACGATTATATTCCAAATCAGGATCTGAATAGATTTGTTTAAGTTGTCTTGCTTCAGAATTTGGGAACAGTATATTAGAATTACTCGCATGTTTTACAACGGGCGAAGGATTATTCAAACAACGTTTATCGCTAAGAATTATTCTGCCTTCTACATCTTTAATCGTCAGTTCAATATCCAATTTTTCATGTGCAGCAAACTCAAGTTTTTCCAGAGGAACAAATTGATTTGCGTAGTCCGCTTTTAAAGAGTATTCGCTAAATTGGCCCTCAACTACTTGTACCGAGTAAGTGAATAAGCCACGCTTTGAGGCCCACACACTTAACTGTTCAGCATCCTGCAGCGCTTTTTGTAAATCGACCTCGTTTGAGGAGATGTATTCAGATGAGAATAAATTTACTACATCAGCAAGATATTCATTTTTTCTAACTTTATAGTTTATGATAAAAAATTTATTACACGATAAAAGCCGGGGGTCTTGACCTAGACGCTCCATATGCTTGGAAAGTAGATCGATTTGCCCCTCTTCATTATTATCATCATCATTATTATCGCCATCAGTAAACAAGAGATAATTGTTGTGTAGGGATAGTTTAGCTAGTTGCTCTAGTTGTTTATTAACAGTTTTGTAAAGAGCGGTTGATCCATATGCGTAGAAACTATTTACGACTTTTTTAAGATCTTCGAGTTCACCATAAGTAAAAATTTTCGTATCGCCCACGATCGTATTAAAAAATTGTAAGCTAATTTTTGCATTAGGTTGGTACTCAAATAGAGCCTCTGCAAAGCGAATTACGCTCTCTTTAAACTCTTTCATGTGGCAATACATGCTACTGCTTGTATCTAATATAAAGTGGTAATCGGGAGGGGTTACATCAGGTGGTAAGTGGAAAAATGGTTGCACCTCAATATTTCCATTTTTTAGAGTTTTTTGTGCGTAAAATATTTTCTTATTGGCAAATAACTCATGTCTAATCAAAATCAGCGGATTCGATTCCTCGATAAGCAAGACGTCAAGTGTTTTGTCCTCATTCGTTTTTAAAAGGGCGCTGATATCGATAGAAAATTTGCTATCAATAATGTTGATTTCCTCACTCTGCAATGCTTCAAAGATGGGCAAAAAGCATGAGCCTAATTCAATGTTTAAATGCTTTGTTTCTGGATCATACTGGTATTGCCAATTTTTTTCTAAAATTGGCAGCAAGGCGAGACACGCATCACGAATTGTTTGATTGCAGTATGTAGCGCTCGTTATGAGCTTGGTTATCAAGCTGCTGATGGTTACTTTTTTTCTCGTTAGCCCAAGGCTCGGATCATCAAGCAAGATGGTGGTCAGATCACTAATTAATGAATTCGCTTGTTCACGAGAGGTTGATTGAACTGATATCCATTCATCATGGCAGGTAATTGTCTGCCCAGCGAGATTGATATTCATCTTTTCCAGAAGCTTGATTATACTTTCCGTTTGTAATTTATTATTTGCCAGGCGACCCATAAATACCTCATTTTTATTAAAATAAGAACAAATTCTTGGGCATAATATAATTGAATTGTATTTAATACAAGCGGGAAATTAGGAGCATCTCGAAATAAAAAGGGGCTGTGAAACCCCTAATTTTTAGCATTCTGGAAGGTTGACTGCCAGCCCTCCCATGGAGGTTTCTTTATAAATACTTTGCATATCCAGGCCGGTTTGTTTCATGGTTTTTATGACTTTATCCAGAGAAATCTGATGTTGGCCATCACCAATGAGTGCCATTCGCGCACCATTAACTGCTTTAACTGCGCCCATGGCGTTGCGTTCAATACAAGGGATTTGCACTAATCCCAGAACCGGATCGCAGGTCATACCAAGGTGATGTTCCATTGCAATTTCAGCCGCATTTTCTACCTGAGCTACCGTCCCCCCTAACACTGCGGTAAGTCCTGCCGCCGCCATAGAGGAAGCCACACCAACTTCCCCTTGACAGCCTACTTCGGCTCCCGAAATGGATGCGCCTTTTTTGTATAAGATGCCAATTGCTGCGGCTGTAAGAAAATAGGTGTAGATATCTTCTTTATTCATCCGATCATGAGCGTGTTGGCAATATTTCAATACCGCAGGAATAATACCGGCTGCTCCATTGGTCGGTGCCGTGACAATGCGCCCGCCGGCGGCATTTTCTTCATTAACTGCCATCGCATAAAGATTGAGCTGATTCATAATATCAGAATGCTCAAATACACTTTTTACGCCTTTTTGATTCATTAATTTTTGATACAAATCTGGAGCGCGGCGTTTTAGATTTAAGCCACCGGGAAGGGTTCCTTCATGCTGGCAACCATTGTCAATACATTCATCCATGACCTGTGCGATTTCCAAAATGCCCTGATGTATTTCCTCTTCACTGCGCCAGGTTAATTCATTCGCAAGCATCAGTTCTGCAATCGTTAAATGATGTTGCTCGCAAAGAGTTAATAATTCTGAGGCGGTAGCAAAAGGATAGGGGGGTGGGGCATTTTCTGTGTCATTTTTGCCAAAATCTTCTTCGGTGGTAATAAAGCCGCCACCAATGGAATAATAGACTTGACTGATTAATAAATTTTCGCACTCATCAAAAGCAGAAAAACGCATTCCATTTGAATGCAAGGGTAATAATTCTTTTTGTAGAAACAGGAAATCGGTCGGCTCATGGAAAGGAATCTCTCGTATTCCTGCCAGATTTAATCGCTGTGACTGCAGAATTTCGTGCATGCGTGGCACCATAGATTGTGGGTCTACGGTTTCTGGGGTTTTATTTTCCAGACCATTTAAGATTGCTTTATCGGTTCCATGGCCTTTACCCGTTAAAGCTAATGAGCCATAAAGCTCAACTTTTAATCTTTGAACTTGGGGTACTAGTCCCGCTGTGAGCATCAAGTTTAAAAAAGCATTTGCAGCCAGCATGGGACCTACTGTATGCGAGCTGGATGGGCCGATACCAATGGAAAATAAATCAAACACGCTAATGTTCATGAGTGCTTCTCTGTAGGTCAATTAGTGCAAAGTGTAGAATGATTTTAACAGTTTTTGTATTTTAATTAAATCCATTGGTATTACTGGTAATTTAAAGTAAATTTAGGCACAATGAGAACGAATTTTTACGATTCTATCTTTCTAGGGATTTAATTAGTTAAGATAATCACTAAAGCTTAAAGACTACAAGGGGATTCTTATATGAAGATGAGATTGGTCACTGCCGCTGTTTTAGGATTGGCATTATCCAACGCAATGGCTGCTGATGCGTTAGTTACAGATAAAGACAAATTATCCTACAGTATTGGTGCAGATTTAGGGAAAAATTTTAAAAATCAGGGTATTGATGTAAATCCTGAAGTGTTAGCTAAAGGCATGCAAGATGGCATGACGGGCACACAGTTAATTCTCACTGAAGAGCAAATGAAAGATGTATTGAACAAGTTCCAAAAAGAATTGATGGCAAAACGCAGTGCTGAATTCAATAAAAAAGCGGATGAAAACAAAGCGAAGGGCGATGCGTTCCTGGCAACAAACAAAGGAAAACCAGGTGTTGTGGTATTACCCAGTGGCTTACAGTATAAAATCGTAGAAGCAGGTACTGGCGAGAAACCAGGTAAAAATGATACCGTCACTGTAGATTACACCGGTACGCTTATCGACGGAACGGTATTTGATAGCACTGATAAAACAGGCAAGCCTGCAACATTCCAAGTATCTCAAGTGATTCCTGGATGGACTGAAGCATTGCAATTAATGCCTGCAGGCTCTACGTGGGAAGTTTTTGTTCCTGCTGATCTTGCCTATGGTCCACGCAGTGTCGGTGGTCCTATCGGTCCAAATGAAACTTTAGTATTTAAAATTCATTTAATCTCTGTAAAAAAAGCAAGTTAATGATCGGTGAACGATAATATTGCTCAGGCCTTATTATCTTATCAATTGCCCGTTAAGTAACGGGCAATTGTGCTTTTAAAACTGTTTTCTCTGCTCATGCTTTTCCTGCTCTAACTTCAATATAAACTTTGATGAAAAAGCGTCTATTTATTGTTTTTATCCTTGGCTTTTCTTCTGGCTTACCCTTAGCAATGCTTTCGAGCACGCTACAGGCATGGTATGCAGCCAGTGGTATGTCTTTATTGCTCACCGGCTCTTTAAGTTTAATTGGTATCCCTTATGCTTACCGATTTTTGTGGGGACCTGTAGTCGATCGCTATTCCCTATGCTCTCTAGGTAAACGGCGTAGTTGGATTTTGTGCATGCAGTTGAGTTTATTAATCGGCTTTAATTTCATGGCTTGGCTCAACCCGGAACAACACCGCCAACTACTTGAGTGCTTGGCACTTGCTCTTGCTTGTCTTTCTGCAACTCAGGATATTGCGATTGATGCTCATCGCACCGAATTCTTACCGCTACGCGAGCATGCATTGGGTGCCACCGTTGCGGTATTTGGTTATCGCTTGGCTCTTCTTTTGTCAGGAGGGGTAGCATTAATTATTGCACAGCATCACGGGTGGATGTTTACCTATCGCCTTATGGGGGGCTTACTGATCGTGGGCATGATCGCAATACTGTGTAGTGATGAGCCCATTCACAATAAATCACCAAGTTACAGTGTTAAAGAGAGTTTCATCGCACCGTTAAAAGATTTATGCTTACGTCCTCGATTTGGGGTGTTGGTTTTATTTATTCTTTGCTTCAAATTGGGTGAGGCCTTTACTACTACTACAAGCGGCATCGTTATGCCTTTTCTAATCCAGGGGGTAGGCTTTTCTTTAGAGACCATTGGTTATGTTAACAAAATACTGGGGGTGAGCGCGCTCTTAGCTGGGGGTTTAATCGCGGGTATCATCTTGTTTCGTTGTTCGTTGTATAATGCTTTATGGTGTTTTGGGATTTTACAAGCATTAACGAATCTTCTTTTTTTAGCTTTAGCAATGGTCGGCCACAATGTGCCTTTACTCTCCTTGGCTGTCTTTGCCGATAATTTTGCTGCGGGCATGGGATCTACTGCCTTGGTTGCTTTATTTATGCGCATTGTAAATAAAGATTTCACTGGAACCCAATTTTCCATTCTAGTTGCATTATCCACCATCCCCCGAACCTTCTCAGGGCCCATTGCAGCGAGCATTCAATCATGGATTGGCTGGACAGGTCTTTATCAACTTTCTGTTATTTTAGCATGTACTTTTATTCCTTTCTTGTTCCTCCTTCGCAAGGAATTGGCGTACCATCCTAAGCTTGGGGATACGCCAAGGGATGCAGCATGTCCACTGGTTAAATGAGCTCAGTTAAGGAATATGAGCTTGCTCCATGGCTACTTCATTCTGCACGGCAACGACTGTATAAGGATCTTTCGAAAATTCACTAGCAGGCCAAGCAATAGAAAGTAAGCCATTGTATAAGTATTCCAGTAAGAAATAAGCCCGACAGGTTGTATCCAGACTGTCTTCATTGTCACATACATTATTTTGGATGAAAAAATAAAACGTTAACCCCAGTTGTGCACCGGCAGTGAGGCCTTGCAGTGCACTGACCACTTTTTCTGCCACATGAGTATCCGTACGAAAGACAGAGTAGGCTGCTAGGGCGCTTTGGACTACTTTTGTTGGAATAATTGCGGCAGGAACCCAGTTTTGTACTGATGATGTGACAATTGCTGCCATGGCACTTCCGCGTTGCGTATTGCGATAACCTTGTGAGGATGAAAAAGGAGCACGCGCTCCGAAAATTTTATTGAGTAATCCTGGCATGATTTCTTCCTTTATAAAATTATTTTATCTTCAGGTTTCGCTATAAATATCATTCATGTGTATCTAATAGTAAAGCCAGCTGCTGCTTTTTTTCTTCACAATGCGGGGTTAGGGATAACGTATTTTTTCCTAATGTCTGGTACAGCTCGACAAGTCTTTGGGGTAGCGCATGGAGATGCGAAGTAATTGTTTTACTATCACCTCGCTGTAAAGGGCCTGTTAATGCATCGATGAGTGATGGGGTATTTTCTATATTATTCAGCGTATTGCGCATTAATTTAAGCGTAAGGTCGGCGGCGATTGCTTGGGGTACTTGGGCATTATTGAGGCAGGCAAGCGCACTATCCGCTAAGGTAATCAAATAATTCGAAGCAAATACTCCAGCTGCATGATACACGCTTTTTTGCGAGCCATCGATTTCATAGGGAATAGAGCCAATCGTCTTGAATAATTTAAATAAACCGGGCAGTAGTTCTTTGTTCCCCTCTATGGCACAGTAGACATCTTGATAGTCTGCAATCACTTGATAAGGCTGTGCAAAGCTATACATCGGGTGGACACTGGCTGTTGCCATTGCTTTGTTTGCAAGGGGTTCGAGCGCTGCGGCGGCTATAGAGCCGCTAAAATGAATGGCGGCACTATCACGGATGCCTGGATGATGACTAAGCTCTTTTGCTACACTAGATATGGCTTCATCCGTGGTGGTTATTAACCAGAGCTGGGCAGGGGGTAATGCTGCTAAGTGGGTAAAAGGTGTGCCCGCACCGATAAAGGCGGCGGCGGAAGCAGCACTTGCAGACGTTTTGCTATAAATACCTTGAATAATAACACCTGCACGATGGTGTAATAGGTAGGCAATACTTTTTCCAAGTTTTCCTGCACCTATCAGGTTAATCGTTAGGGGATTATGCATTAAATACATGGAGAAGCTCCAGAACTCTGGCCGGTGGTCGCGCAACGATAATTTTATTTTTGTATACGACAATAGGCCGTTGCAGCAATTGCGGGTGCGTATGTAAAGCCTGTAATAACGATTTTTTATCAGTCAAGGATAGATTAAGCTCGTTAAATAAGGGGTCATTTGTTCTGACCAAATCTTTTAAATCAATTTGTGCGAAAAAGGATTCCAAAACTTCCGGAGTCGGAGGTGATTTAATGTAATCTATAATTTTGGGTTGATATCCCTGACGCTGGATTAGTTCAATAACCAGGTTTGATTTTGAGCACTGTGGGTTGTGATAAACCGTTGGTTGCTGCATAAAATGAATCCTTTATTGATGTTAAAGTAAGCATATATGTTTTGATAGTAACACAACTCTGATTTTAGGAGCAGGCTATCACTCGTCTTTGATTCTTACGGGGCAATTATCGTGTCGAGAGAATCTGAATCCGAGGGATCTTCGCTATCACTATTTTTAGCAGCGCTTTTAAAAAAGGTTATCGGAGATCCTAAATCCCGCCCGATTTTATAGATAATATCGTGACCGAGACTTTTCTCTAAAGGATAAGCTAAAGCGATGTAATTGAGATCGTTATCGTCTAATATGATTCTGCTGATGCCATCTGAAGCTACAGAGGACTGAGTGTACGGCATTATCCGTTCAAGAATGGATTCTTGCAGGCTTGGGGGTTTATTCGTAAAAAGATTGTTCCCTTTTAAACTTACTTGGGTAACTGTTGCGGGAATAATACTGATTAATAAAACGAATTCCTCAACAGTTAAAGAATCGAGCCCATTTCTATCCAGTAGTAGCGTAGAAACATGCGCGGGTATATTGTTGATTATATCAACAATCAGTTTACCCGGTTTTCCCCTTTTAATATCCTTTGCACAGTAATTAAAGCTTCCGAGATCCAAGTCTCTTAAATCTAATATGGATACAGTTTCTGGTGTATTTTTGATCAATTTAACGAGGTAAAATGGCTCATCAATCTCTTCGTAAGTCCATTGTATTTTTTTTACTGAAGAAGACAAAGTGCCAAAGCAGTGATTTAATTGCTCATGAGTATTCGTACGAAAATCTCTAATGCTCAGAATTAATTGTGTTATTTCACGGGGTAACTGATTAAGAATTGTATCGCGCTTTACGGTATCTCGCTCATCGCGTGAAACTGGAGGTGTAAATGACAGGAGTAACACCGAGATTTTCATCGGTAAATTTATCCAGAGGCCGGGAATTTGTTTTGAATGTAACTGCTCCAGATAGTTACCTTGTAAATCCAGTGATCTAACCTGTGGAAGATAGCGTGCAATCAGTTCAAGGTATCCGGGTAAGTTACGCTCCAGATTATTTTTAAAACTAAATTCACGAATTGTTTTAGGGACTTTAAGTAAAATTTTTTTAAACAGATCATAGGGAAATTCATTACTTATCGCGGAAAGAGGATTTAAATAGTCAGTGATGAGATGATCTGCATTAAGATAGTGGATATGTGCAGGAAGCGCCGCAAGTATTTTTTCTAAAAACTCTAGAGGCAGGTTTGCAACAAATGGGAGTAAGTCAATGCCCACAAAATTGGTTGGCAGATTACGTACAATCTGGAGTATGTGTTCTAAAGGAATGAGTTTGGAAAGATGGATGGATGCTAATAAGTGTTTCCCCTCAACTTGTTGAAACTGCTCTTGAATTTGAAAAGTGATTCGTTTTTCTGTATCAATAGCCTCAAAATTTAACGTATAAGACTCCATCAATGAGTAATCGTACATAACTTATCCTGTCGAGAATTACATTACTATTATACTATAAATAGTCTTTGTGTTAAATTATTGAGCATTTTCCCTGTTTGAGATTACAAGTAATTTGCCTTCAAGAAATACAAAATTGTGTGTAAATACTGCAATTAAGTTAAGATTGTTTAAATAAATGTAATAAATCTAAATCTTAATTTTTTGTTAATTTTTCCAGTGCCATAATGGAATCGTAGTGAATAATCACTAGGAGAAACGAGATGGACAGTGTTAAGTTAGCTGAAATTATAATGCAAAAAAAAGAGGCTTGGATTAATTCCACGCAACCTCTGGCTTACACTCTAGCTATTGATTTAAAAAGACAGATTGAAGAGCTAATCACCGAAAATAACTCTACGGAGTCTACTGAAAACATCAATGCAGCCACTTTGATGGTACAAGAGTTGGATAAAGTACTAAACACATGGAAAACAAATATTATCAGCATACTTGAGGTCAAACATGAGCGCGTTAAAGCAGCTCGAACCTATGCAATTGCTCATGTCTTCTCTACATCATTAGATTTATCCAGCATGTCTGGAGCGGCAAAACAGCTTCGTGAAGAGTTATCACATACACTTAAAACACATAAGAACAAAATGATGTTTCATGACAGCAGTTTATTTGCACATATTGTTCTTCTCATCAATGATGTTTTAGAGAAATTAGGTATTAAGCAACGGTTAAATACTAAAATTTCATTTTTTGGAACGAATGCTGGGCTGAAGCAAGGAATTGACTCATTAGAAAAATCTTTGCAAGTGAAAGAGAAAATATACGAATATACGCCTGAAGTGCAATTTAAGGGGTATTAATTAAGAAGAAATTTATTAAAAAAAGAATTAACCATCAAACATCATGGTACCTAGGGTGGGACTCGAACCCACACAGTGTCACCACCAACGGATTTTGAATCCGTCGCGTCTACCAATTCCGCCACCCAGGCACTACGGCGGCCATTATAACAAATAATTAAATTCCCACAATCATTTTTACGTTATAATTATAAAAAAAGCAAAGGAGTTGATTATGAAAAGATTTTGGACTTTTTTTATTTCTATTTTTTTTACCTACAGTACGTATGCGAGTAACTGTCCAGATCCAGAAACGACCTCTTTAAAGTGGGGTGAGGTGCCACCGCCGTGGGTGGTTAGTCCTTATTCGCAATATCCCCAAGCGGATGATAACACGCGCTTTGTACGCGCCAATATTTTAATTGCCGGTATCGGACGGGGTGTAAGTTGTACTTATCATAATAGCGCCGGAGATTTTACGATTTTTCTTGAAACTGCAACCAAAATACCCTCACGTAATGATCCCAACTGGATTGAGGTCGTAGGGGGCTTTGTCTGTACCCAAAGTTTATCTCAATGTCAATTTTCAATTGCCGCACTGCAGTAAGGTCTTAATTGACAAAAAACTTATGATTAAAGATAAGCGCTTGAAAAGATTTAAAAAATTTATATTTGAATCGCCTCGATATAGGCTAATCCTCATCTCAAAGTTAAATGCATTAAATTTTATGATATAGTTGTAGGGTGTTTGTTAAATAGTTAAACAGCGTTTAATGATAAACCATATGTGTTAGTACTGATTAAGGAGAATGCAATGAATGCTATTGATTTATTAGTAAAAGAACATAATCGGGTACGTGCAATGATGGAAGATATTGCGGATGAATCTCATCATTTTGAAACGCAAAAAAAGCGCTTTGAGCAGTTGGCAGAAGATTTAATTCGTCATGAAGAAATGGAACATACAGTCTGGTATCCCCATTTCAAAAACGACGTTCCTGATACCGTAAAACATCTTTTAAAAGAAGAGCAGACTGCCGAAAAAGAAATTCATAAAATGATGCGATTGAATACTGAAAATGAATGGAAACAGCATTTTATAAAATTTAAAAAAGATGTTGAACACCATGCTCAGGAAGAAGAACAAGATTTATTCCCTGAAGTCGCAAAAATTCTCTCTGAAAAAAAGCTCTTGGAAATTGGTTCAGAAATGAATGCTTTTAAAAAAATGTATGCAGAACAAAGTAAGCACTAAATCAAAAAAAATTCCTATTAAACTATCTATCCTGCCTGAATTCAATGGATGAGTATTATAAGTAATTCAGGCAGAACACTCTGAATTCGTTCAATGAATAACCTTACCTTTAAGTTTCGGAACTTTAACGATATGATCTATGCAATTGCTCTCTTAGGGAAAAGTTATGGGAAGAAATGTTTTAGCATTATTGGGTAAAAGGAAATTTTTACCATTCTTTCTTACGCAGTTTTTGGGTGCATTTAATGACAATGCGTTCAAACTCAGTATGCTCACCCTCATCAGCTATCGTCTGACTCAAGTTCAAGCGGTTTCTGAATACTACCAAGCCATAGCCAGTATTATCTTTATTCTCCCGTTCTTTCTCTTCTCAGCTATCGCAGGACAACTGGCGGATAAATACAATAAGGCTTTACTTATTCGCATCATCAAGCTCGCTGAAGTAGGTTTTATGATAATTGGGAGTTTTGCACTCTACTATGGGTCGGTATTTTGGATGATGTTCACCCTGGCAGGTATGGGGACGCATTCCACTTTTATGGGGCCAATTAAATATGCGATTATCCCCGATCATTTGGAACAAGATGAGTTACTGGGCGGCACAAGCCTTGTTGATGCCAGTACCTTTGTGGCGATTCTCTTAGGTACAACCTTGGGCTCCTTAGCAATTGGTGTCGAAGGCGCACCATACACCGCAATTTTTATGACAGTAATCGCTGCACTGTGTGGACTTTTGGCGAGTGTATTTATTCCTCCTGCACCTGCAGCCTACCCAAGTCTGCGGGTAGATTTTCTGTTTTGGCGTGCAACACGAGATTTACTTATTCAGGCATTGGCTTATAAAAAAATCCTATTTGTCATTTTAATTCTATCCTGGTTCTGGCTTATTGGTACGATCTTACTGACTAAATTACCTGACTACACTCATTATGTCCTGGGCGCGGACAATACAGTATTTGCTTTGTTTCTTACGCTATTTTCGGTGGGGCTTGCTACCGGATCCTTAGCAGTTAATCTTATTTTGCGGGGAAAAATAATTTTAACAATTGTCCCTTGGGCGATGATTGCATTTACCTTTTTTGCACTCGATTTGGCACTTATTTCCAAGCAAACAATGACCACCGATTTATTAACCATACATACCTATTTTGAACAATTTCGCAACTGGCGGATCGCTGCGGATTTTTTTCTAATGGCTATGAGCTGTGGTTTATTTTTAGTGCCGTTATATACTTATTTGGAAGTAAAAAGTCCACCTAAAATACGTGCACGAGTTATAGCTACGAATAATCTGTACAACTCACTTTTTATGGTTTTAGGAACGCTACTGGTCATGCTGTTATTGCATTGGCAGGTGACCATTCCTCAGGTTTTTTTAAGTGTTGCTTTAGCTACTTTATTAATTGCAGCAGCGATTGGTATTTTATTAAAGCGTATCGACATGCAATGAACGGTGTTTGCATTATGCAAACACCGTAGGGGATAGCCAATCGCGTGCGGGTAAAAATTCAGTATACAATCTGGATTCCTCAGTACCTGGCTCAGGCTGTATATTGTAATCCCAGCAGACTTCTGGCGGGAGCGACATCAAAATGGACTCAGTTCGCCCTCCGGATTGTAATCCAAACAAGGTCCCCCGATCGTAGACTAAATTAAATTCCACATAGCGTCCGCGACGGTAATGCTGGAATGCTTTTTCTCGCGTGCCATACTCATGATGCGAACGCAGCGCAACTATGGGTGCATAAGCTTGAGGGTAATGGTTTCCGATACTTTGCATTAAGCCAAAGCTATGAGCAAAGTCTTGTTCATTGTAATCATCAAAGAATAGCCCACCAATCCCTCTAGCCTCGTTACGATGTTTAATAAAAAAATAATCATCACACCATTTTTTAAAGCGCGGATAAATGTGCTCACCAAAGGGTAAGCATGCTTTTTGTGCGACTTGATGCCAATGAACACAATCCTCAACAAAGCCGTAATAGGGAGTTAAATCAAATCCACCGCCAAACCACCAAATTGGGGGGGCGTCGACACGCTCCGCAATAAAAAAACGTACATTCGCATGTGAAGTAGGTACATAAGGATTTTCCGGATGCATCACCACCGAGACTCCTAATGCGGTAAATTTACCTCCCGCAAGCTCAGGACGATGTGCACTTGCAGAGGGTGGGAGTTGGTTTCCGGTAACATGAGAAAAATTAACGCCCCCTTTAGCAAAAACTTGGCCATTTCTAATCACGCGCGTGATGCCACCGCCACCTTCCGGGCGTTCCCACAAGTCTTCTTCAAATTGCGCCTTACCATCTAATGTTGCAAAAGTTTCACAGATTGAATTTTGTAAATGCAATAGATATTTTTTTACTTGTTCTATAGCTTGTTCAGGAAGCACATTATGGATTGACATAGTGGATACTCAAATTTATAGTAGATTCTCATTATTAAATTTTTGGTGATTTTCGGGATGAAATATCTCCAAAAATATATTTTCGCACTTAACAGAAGTAGACACAATGTAAAAAGCATTGAGCTAATAGATACAGGGAGTATTTATGTCGTTAAGTTTTGATTCGTACTTTGGTGTTCATGCCAAAGCGTTAATTGGCCGTGATCACCGCGCTTCACTGCTTGCACACAATATTGCCAATACCAACACACCAAACTTCAAAGCTCAGGATATAGACTTTAAAGAGTACTTATCCTCTCAGCTCGGCTCTCAAGCGCAACAGATGCAGGCAACGAACTCGGGGCACATCCAACCTGGAGGTGCTTTTTCGGCGAATTTAAAATATCGCAACACTGCTCAAACCGCTTTAGATGGAAATACGGTAGATAAAGACCTTGAAGTTATGGAATACACAAAAAACTCACTGAATTATCAAGCCAGTTTAAATTTCCTTAACAATAAAATTAAAAACATGATGCTGGTATTAAGAGGGGAGTAATTGTGTCTATTAGCAATATTTTTAATATCGCAGGTTCTGCATTAGTAGCAGAAACTGCCCGCCTAACCACAAGTGCTTCGAATTTAAGTAATGCTAATGTGGAAACTGGGAACAAAGAAGAGGTTTATAAAGTCCAATATCCCATATTTAAATCAGCACAAGAAAGTGCCAACCGTTGGATGAATGAAGTTCATTCAGGCGGGGTGCGTCTTAAAGGCACTTATGTCAGTCAAGCCGAACCAATTCAGCATTATCAGCCGAATAATCCCATGGCGGATAAAGATGGCTTCGTTTATTCGCCAAATGTCAGTTATGTTGAAGAAATGGCCAATGTCATCTCCGCTGCCAAGTCTTATCAAATGAATGTCGAATTAGTAAGTAATGCCAAAGTCTTGATCCAACGGACTTTGCAACTGGGTGAATAGCACACAAGAGGATAAAAATTATGACCACTAACGCTGTGAATGGAGCCGGTGGTTCGGCTACGACAACTCAAATAACCCCAAGCAATCTGGGACAACAAGATTTTTTGCGCTTAATGGTGGCGCAAATACAAAATCAAGACCCATTACAGCCTCAAGTTAATGGTGAGTTTTTATCACAACTAGCGCAATTTAGTACCAACGATGGTGTGAATAAAATGCAAGAATCTATGCAGCAAATGGCTAATTCACTGCAATCGAATCAAGCATTACAAGCATCGGCGTTGGTAGGACGAAAAGTATTAGTCGCCAGCGACGCCTTAACACTTGAAAAAGACGGTGATGCAAAAACAGGTATTGACGTACCCCCTGGGGCAACCAACTTAGTGGCGTATATTTACAACGATGCCGGTGAATTGGTTAAGACGATGAACTTGGGTAGCAAAGAGGCAGGATTTGTACAATTTCCCTGGGATGGCTCGGGTCAAGATGGTAAACGCTTAAATGAAGGGCGATATCGTGTATCCGTACATGGAACCTACATGGGGCAAGAAGTGGCGTTTAAAACAATGACTACTGCGAATGTAGATAGCGTAAGTCTTGGCCAAAATGGGGAAGGATTAAGATTAAATGTAGCGGGAGTGGGTGCTGTTGGATTAGATCAAGTAAGACAAATTACCGTTTAAGCAGGAGACAACAATGATTTTTGATACTGGCATAAGTGGTTTGCACGCAGCAGCAAGTCATCTGGATGTAGTTGGAAATAATATCGCCAATTCCTCCACGGTTGGTTTTAAAGGGTCTCGTGCTAATTTTGGCGATATCTATTCTTTCGGCGGGTGTAGCACCCTCAGCGCCCCGCCTGGGGACGGGGGGGCGCCCACCGCCCGGTCCCCCGGGGCGGCGCCCGGGGCATTGCCGTGGAAGTCGGGGATGGATGCGCCATTGATGAACCGCACGCTCGTCTCCCGCTGGAAGAAGTCGATCATGCGCGGGCCGTGCGTCAGGAATGCCTCGACCAGTGCTTCGTCGTAGGCGCGGCCCAATTCGTGGCGAAGGTA
>Ga0066256_1000853_pt1 | contig 54370 bp, 51 predicted proteins | sample ThiBio_1000_biof_FD_87107 | JGI IMG/M metagenome (GOLD analysis project Ga0066256, IMG submission 87107) | Wastewater bioreactor microbial communities from Cape Town, South Africa - Thiocy_expt_1000_biof (version 2) | ecosystem: Engineered > Bioreactor > Thiocyanate-remediating >... | reverse complement strand
ACGCGTGGCACAAAATGCGCGCTGCTGGTGGCGGAATAGCATGGGCGACATCCAACGGGTGCTGACCATTGCCTACTTCGATAAACTCGGCCTACCCCGACTCTCATGACCTCAACTTCTCGAACCGTCCGGTGCGGACCCGCATGCCGGGTGGTGTGGGAGGGGATCGGTCAGATAAACTGACCGCCCCTATCCCGATCGCCTGCAGCCCGGAACTGCGTGCTTTTCTTGACCGCCACGGGGCAAAACGATTACCCTCACAGGTTCACCAACGAATTGATTTATTGCCAGTTTATGGAAGCCACCGGCGCCGAGATCGTCGTACGTTGCCTGGCCGAGGAAGGGGTCGAATTCGTGTTCGGCTATCCCGGCGGGGCCGTGCTCAACATTTATGACGAGATCTTCAAGCAGAACAAGTTCAAGCACGTGCTGGTGCGTCATGAGCAGGCCGCGGTGCACGCCGCCGACGCCTATGCCCGTTCGACCGGCCGTGTCGGCGTGGCGCTGGTGACCTCCGGGCCGGGCGTGACCAACGCGCTCACCGGCATCGCCACCGCCTACATGGATTCGATTCCCATCGTGGTCGTCACCGGCCAGGTGCCGACGCCGGCGATCGGCATGGATGCCTTCCAGGAAGTCGATACCGTCGGCATCACCCGCCCGTGCGTGAAGCACAACTTCCTCGTCAAGGATGTCAAGGACCTGGCATCGACGATGAAGAAGGCCTTCCATATTGCCGCCACCGGTCGCCCCGGCCCGGTGGTGGTGGACGTGCCCAAGGACGTGACGGCGCACCGCACTGAATTCGCGTATCCGGCGACGATCGAGATGCGTTCCTACAACCCGGTGGTGAAGGGCCATAGCGGCCAGTTGAAGCGCGCGGTGCAGATGCTGCTGGAAGCCAAACGGCCGATGATCTACACCGGCGGCGGCGTGATCCTCGGCAATGCGGCCGAGCAGCTCGCCGAACTGACGCGCCTGCTCGGCTTCCCCTGCACCAGCACGCTGATGGGCCTGGGCGGCTATCCCGGTACCGACCGCCAGTTTCTCGGCATGCTCGGCATGCACGGCACCTACGAAGCCAACATGGCGATGCAGCACTGCGACGTGCTGCTCGCCATCGGCGCGCGCTTCGACGACCGCGTGATCGGCAACCCCGCGCATTTCGCGCGCGAGCAACGCCGCATCATCCACGTCGATGTCGATCCATCGTCGATCTCCAAGCGTGTCAGGGTCGATCTGCCCATTGTCGGCGACGTCGGCAATGTCCTTGCCGAGATGCTGTCGCTGCTCAGGCAGGCGAAGGAGCGACCCGATGCGACCGCGCTCAACGCGTGGTGGACGCAGATCGAGCTGTGGCGTTCCAGGAACTGCCTCAATTACAACCGCAACAGCACGATCATCAAGCCGCAATACGTGGTCGAGAAACTCTGGGAAGTGACTGGCGGCGACGCCTTCGTCACCTCCGACGTCGGCCAGCACCAGATGTGGGCGGCGCAGTACTACAAGTTCGACAAGCCGCGACGCTGGATGAATTCCGGGGGGCTTGGCACCATGGGCGTCGGCCTGCCCTATGCGATGGGTGTGCAGCTTGCGCATCCGGACGCGCAGGTGGCGTGCATCACCGGTGAGTCGAGCGTGCAGATGAACATCCAGGAACTGTCCACCTGCAAGCAATACCGCATCCCGATCAAGGTGGTGACGCTCAACAACCGCTACATGGGCATGGTGCGGCAGTGGCAGGAGTTCTTTTACGGCAGCCGCTACGCGGAATCCTACATGGAATCGCTGCCTGATTTTGTCAGGCTGGCGGAAAGCTACGGCCATGTCGGCATGCGCATCGACAAACCCGAGGATGTCGAGGGCGCATTGAAGGAGGCGTTCTCGCCGGCATTGAAGGAGCGCCTGGTGTTCATGGATTTCCAGACCGACCAGACCGAGAACGTCTATCCCATGGTCGAGGGCGGCAAGGGCCTGTCCGAGATGATCCTGGCGGAGGAGCTATGAGACGCATCATTTCGCTCCTCATGGAAAACGAGGCGGGCGCGCTGTCGCGTGTCGCCGGGCTGTTTTCCGCACGCGGCTACAACATTGAATCGCTCACCGTGGCGCCCACCGAGGACGCCACGCTGTCGCGCATGACCATCGTCACCACCGGCTCGGACGAAATTCTCGAGCAGATCACCAAGCAGCTGAACAAGCTGGTCGACGTCATCAAGGTGATGGACCTCACCGAGGGCCGCCACATCGAGCGCGAGCTGATGCTGGTCAAGGTGAAGGCGGTGGGCAGCGGACGCGAAGAGATGAAACGCACCGCCGACATCTTTCGCGGCCGCATCATCGACGTCACCGACGCCACCTACACCATCGAACTCACCGGCACCGGATCCAAGCTCGATGCTTTTCTCGAGGCGATCGATCCGGCCGTCATCATCGAAACCGTGCGCACGGGCGCATCCGGCATCGGGCGCGGCGAGCGCAGCCTCAAGCTCTGATTTTTCATTTTTGACCCATTTCAGGAACCGACATGAAAGTCTATTACGACAAGGACGCCGACATTTCCCTCATCAAGAAGCGCAAGGTGGCGATCATCGGCTATGGCTCGCAGGGGCACGCCCATGCCAACAACCTGAAGGATTCCGGTGTCAAGGTGACGATCGGCCTGCGTCCCGGTTCGGCTTCCGCGAAGAAGGCCGAGAACGCCGGTCTCAAGGTCAAGAGCGTGCCCGAGGCCGTCGCCGGCGCGGACCTGGTGATGATCCTCACCCCGGACGAGTTCCAGTCGCGCCTGTATCGTGAAGAAGTCGAGCCCAACCTGAAGAAGGGTGCGACCCTGGCGTTCGCCCACGGCTTCTCCATCCACTACAACCAGATCGTGCCACGCGAAGACCTCGACGTGATCATGGTCGCGCCCAAGGCGCCGGGGCATACCGTACGCTCCGAGTTCGTCAAGGGCGGCGGCATCCCCGACCTCATCGCCATATTCCAGGACGCGTCCGGCAAGGCGCGCGATCTCGCGCTGTCCTACGCCTCCGCCATCGGCGGCGGGCGCACCGGCATCATCGAGACCACCTTCAAGGACGAAACCGAGACCGACCTGTTCGGCGAGCAGGCCGTGCTGTGCGGCGGCGCAGTGGAACTGGTCAAGGCCGGTTTCGAGACCCTGGTCGAGGCGGGCTACGCGCCGGAGATGGCGTATTTCGAGTGTCTGCACGAGCTCAAGCTGATCGTCGACCTGATGTACGAGGGCGGCATCGCCAACATGAACTACTCCATCTCCAACAATGCGGAGTACGGCGAATACGTCACCGGGCCGCAGGTCATCAATGCCGAGTCGCGTGCGGCGATGAAACAGGCGCTTGCCAACATCCAGAACGGCGCCTACGCCAAGCGCTTCATCCTCGAAGGCCAGGCCAACTATCCCGAGATGACGGCCTGGCGCCGCAACAACGCGGCCCATCCGATCGAGGTCGTCGGCGCCAGGCTGCGCGCGATGATGCCCTGGATCGCCGCGAACAAGCTGGTCGACAAGTCGAAGAACTGATAAGGGATCAGGGGTCGGGATTCAGGGGTCAGGGGGCTTGTGCGGCTGCGCCGCGCCTCTCGTGTTCTCTGAATCCTGACCCCTGAATCCCGACCCCTATGGACAAACAACCTCTCATCGCCCGCGAAGGCTGGCTCGTTCTCATTGCCGCATTCGCGGCTGCGCTCGTCGCGACCTGGATGGTCGGCTGGTGGTCGACGCCGTTCTGGATCTGGGCGGTGTTCGCCCTGCAGTTCTTCCGCGACCCGGTGCGGGTACCGCCGACCGACGCTGACGCGGTGATCGCGCCCGCCGATGGTCGCATCGTCGCCGTGGAAAAGGTCGCCGATCCCTACCTGGAACGCGATGCGCTGAAAATCAGCGTGTTCATGAACGTGTTCAACGTGCATTCGAACAAGAGCCCGGTCGACGGCGAGGTGAAGGGACGCTGGTACAGCCCGGGCAGTTTCGTCAACGCCGACCTCGACAAGGCGTCCACCGAGAACGAGCGCAACGCGATCTGGATCCACAGCGCGCGCGGCGATGTGACTTGCGTGCAGATCGCCGGCCTGATCGCGCGTCGCATCCTCTGTTATGTCGCCACCGGCGACAAACTGGTGCGCGGGCAGCGCTACGGCTTCATCCGCTTTGGCTCGCGGGTCGACGTGTATCTGCCGACCACGACGCGTGCCGAAGTCTCGATTGGCCAGAAAGTCACAGGCGGGCGTACCATACTGGCTCGCTGGTAACCCGAGCCCGGCCCATGCCTGATTTCATCGACCGCAAGAGCAACCGGCAACGGTTGCGGATGCGCGACCGCGGCATCTACCTGCTGCCCAACCTGTTCACCACCGGTGCGCTGTTCGCCGGCTTCTACGCCGTCGTGCAGGCGATGAACGGACGCTTCGAGCACGCCGCGGTGGCGATCTTCATCGCCATGGTGCTCGACGGCCTGGACGGTCGCGTCGCGCGCCTGACGCACACGCAGAGCGCGTTCGGTGCGGAATACGACAGTCTCTCCGACATGGTCTCATTCGGCGTCGCCCCGGCGCTGGTGATCTACGAGTTCGCCCTGCAGGGCCTCGGCAAGTTCGGCTGGATCGCCGCCTTCGTCTACTGTGCCGGCGCGGCGCTGCGGCTGGCGCGCTTCAACACCCAGCTCGATGCCGTCACCGACAAGCGCTTTTTCCAGGGGCTGCCCAGCCCGTCGGCCGCCGCGCTCGTCGCCGGTTTCGTCTGGGTCATGGTCGAATACGGAATTGCCGGCAGCGACGTGCGAGGGCTTGCAGCCGCCATCGCCCTGTTCGGGGGGCTGACCATGGTCAGCAACTTCCGCTTCTACAGCGGCAAGGAAATCAACCTGCGGAAGAGCGTACCCTTCTTCGTCATCCTGCTGGTGGTGCTCGCCTTCATTCTCATCTCCACCAGTCCGCCCGAAGTGCTGTTCGGCGGTTTCGTTCTGTACGGGCTGTCCGGGTATGCGGATGCCCTGTGGCGCGTGACGCGCCGCGGCAGGTCAGCCAAACCGACGGCCGGATAACTCAGCCTAAAAACCGCAGTTGGACGCATCCGATGGTGCGTTGGATCGCGTGCCTGCCGCGAAGCAACGACGCCGCAGGCCGGGGCCTGCAAGGAGGCGCGCCAAAGGCAGGTGCGTGAGCCGGCGTGCCAGCGGGTGCGTAGCGGACTCACCTGACAGGTGAAGGCAAACGGAGGCGCACTTTTCAGTATTCATGCGGCGTTGGTGAACGTATCAAGCGGTCAACTGCGGTTTTTAGGCTCAGTTCTTCCATGCGTGAGCGCCGGGTCAGGCGGCTCGCGCGGCGTTCCTGCCGATGCGGAACCACAGGGCATACAGCGCCGGGACGAACAACAGGGTGATGAGCGTGCCGATGGCGATGCCGCCGATGAGGACGTAGGCCAGCGGGCCCCAGAAGCCGTCGAGGGTGAGCGGCACGAAGGCGAAAATGGCAGCGAGCGCGGTAAGCACGACGGGGCGCGCGCGCCGCACGGCGGCCTCGACGACCGCCGCGGCGGCCGGCATGCCTTCGTTGAAGTTGTCGGATACCTGCTGGGTCAGGATGAGGGTGTTGCGCATGAGGATGCCGGCCAGGCCGATGAGGCCCAGCAGCGCGACGAAGCCGAACGGCTGGCGGAACAGCAGCAGTGCGGCGACGGCACCGATGATGCCCAGCGGCGCGGTGGCGACCACGACGAAGCTGCCGCTGAACGAGCGCATCTGCAGCATGACAAAAATCAGAGTCAGCGCCAGCATCACCGGCATCAGGCGGTTGATCGACGCATCCGCCTTGCCCGATTGTTCGACCGATCCGCCGATGTCGATGCGGTAGTCGGGCGGCAGCGAGGCACGCAGTTTCGCAAGCCTGGCCCACACCGCGGCGCTGACGTCGTTGGGCTGGGCGCCGTGGATGTCGGCGTGGACGGCGACGAAGGGCTCGCGGTTGTAGCGACGGATGACGGGATCTTCGAAGCCGACTTGCAGGGTTCCGAGCTGAGCGAGCGGCACCGTGCGTCCGTCGAGCGTGCGCAATTCGATCGCCTGTGGGCGGCCGGTATCGACCGCACCGCCGCGTGCGTGCACCTCGACGCTGCGCAAACCCTGGCGCACGGTGGTGACGGCGGTGCCGTCGAGCTGGAACTGCAACTGCCGCGCGACTTCGTTCGGGGTGAGACCGACCAGACGCAGGCGCTCGGGGTCGGTCGTCAGACGCAGCACCGGTACGCGCTCGTCCCATTCCAGATGCGCGTCGCGGATGTGCGGGTTCGCGCTCATCACGTCACGCACCGCATGACCGATGCGGCGCAGTTCGACGAGGTCGGGGCCGATGACGCGGAAGCTCACCGGCCAGATCACCGGCGGACCATAGAACAGCCGCGTGACGCGCACACGCGCCTCGGGGAAATCGCCGTCGGCGATGTGCTGCTCCAGCGTCGCCATGACGCGATCGCGCGCGGCGACGTCCTGCGTGACCGCGATGATTTTCGCAAAGGCCGGGTCGGGCTGTTCCGGGTTCGCGGAAATGAAGAAGCGTGGTGCACCCGCTCCGATGTAGGCCGACAGGGTGCGCACCTCCGGCATGCTCGCAAGGATCGCTTCGAGCTTGCGCGTGGTCGCGTCGGTGGCCGCGATGGCGCTGCCCTGCGGCAGGTAGACGCTCACCAGCACTTCGGTGCGGTCGGAGCCGGGGAAGAACTGCTTTTCCACCGGGCCGGCCATGCCGGCGATGGCGAGTGCCAGGAGCCCCAGCGTGCCCGCCACGACGGTCTTGCGGTGCGTGACGCACCACTCGATCAGCGCGCGCAGGCGCCGGTATACCGGGGTCTGGTACAGACTGGCATCGGTGTGGGTCCCTTTTTTGAAATCGGGAAGAAGCTTGATGCCGAGATAGGGGGTGAAGGTGACCGCGACCAGCCACGATACCAGGAGCGCGATACCCAGCACCCAGAAGATATTGCCGGCGTATTCGCCGACGCCGGATTGCGCGAAGCCGATCGGCACGAAGCCCGCCACCGTGACCAGAGTGCCGAACAGCATCGGCGCGGCGGTCACGTTCCAGGCGTGCGAGGCCGCACGCACGCGGTCCCAGCCTTCCTCCATTTTCACGATCATCATCTCGATGGCGATGATGGCGTCGTCGACCAGGAGGCCCAGCGCGATGATGAGCGCCCCCAATGTGATGCGGTCGAGGTTGATGCCGCGCAGCTTCATCACCAGGAAGGTGAGGCCGATCGTCACCGGGATGGCGATGCCCACCACCAACCCGGCACGCAGGCCGATGGCGAGTACGCTGACGCCGATGACGACAGCGACGGCGACGAGGAACTTGAGCTGGAACAGGTTCACTGCGCCCGAGATGGCCTCCGCCTGGTTGGTGAGTGGGGTGAGCGTGATACCCAGTGGCAGGTGCGCGCGCTCCGATGCGAAGAACGCGTCGAGACGTTCGCCGAGGTGTAGACCGTTTTCACCTTGTCGCATCACCACACCGAGCAGGATCGCGTCCTCGCCGCGCGCGCGTACCAGATAGGTCGGCGGTGTCTCATAGCCGCGCCGCACCGTTGCGATGTCCGACAGGCGCAGCAGGCGGTCGCCGATGCGCAGCGGCACGGCGGCGAGCGCCGCCGGGTCGGCGAGATCGGCGTCCAGGCGCAGGTATACGCGCGGGCCGGCGGTCTCGATGCGGCCTGCGGGCAGCAGGCGGTTGTGCGCATCGATCGCATCGAATACCGCCTGCGGTGAAAGGTTCAGGCTGTGCAGTCTCGCCATGTCGAAATCGACGAACACGCGCTCGCTGCGTTCGCCCAGCAGCAGCGCCTTGTGCACGCCTTCGACGAGCTGCAGGCGGTTGCGCACCGATTCGGCCTCGCGCACCAGATCACGCATCGGCATGCCTGGGGCGCTCAGCGCGATGAGACTGAAATACACGTCGGAAAAATCGTCGTTGACGAGCGGTCCGATGACGCCGGGCGGCAGTCTGGGCGCCTCGTCCTGCATGCGCTTGCGTACTTCGTAAAAGAGGTCGGGAATGATGCGGTTGGGGGCGTAGTCGTGGAATTCGATCTGCAGGTCGGCACGACCCGGACGCACCACGGTTTCGATGCGATACAGATAGTCGATCTCCTGGATGCGTTTTTCCAGCCGGTCCACCACCTGCTGCTGAAGCGTGTCCGGCGTTGCGCCGGGCCAGATCACCGATACCGCAACGATGCGCACGGTGAAGGCGGGATCCTCGGCACGGCCGAGCGAGAGGAAGGCGTAGATGCCGGCGACAATCGAGAGCAGCAGGAAGAACAGCGTGGTCGAACGCTCGCGTACCGCGAGTGCCGACAGGTTGGGAAAACTCATGGGTGGCGCTCCCGCACCGCCATGCCGGGTTTCAGCAGATGGGTGCCCAGTGCGACGACGCGGCTGCCCGGTGCGAGTTTGGCGCGGATATGCGCGGTTTCGGCGTCCAGTGCGACCACTTCGACGGGTATTGGCTGCGCGATGCCGTTGACGACTTGCCACACGCGGGCACCTTCCGCGCGTTCGTCGAGCGCGCCGAGGGGCACCGCCAGTCCACCGCCGCCGGCTGCGGTGGCGAAGCGCACACGCACGACGCTGCCGAGCGCCAGCGCGCCGGCCGCCGCATCGTGCTCGACGCGATACCGGCTGCGCCAGGTCCGGCTTTCCGGATCGGCCGCGCCGGCGGTTTCGCGCAGCGTCAGCGCCAGCGGCGGGCCATCGGGAGGTAGAGCCTCGCCGCTGCGCGGCGGTGTCACGCTGTCGGGAAAGAACACCTCGATTTCGCGCGCGCCGTCGTGTGCGATCACGGCGACCGGCTGACCCGCGGCGACCACCTGGCCGGGTTCGCCACTGACGCTCACCGCGACGCCGCTGGCGGCCGCGGTGAGCGCGGCGTAGCCGCGTGCGTGACGCGCCTGCTGCAGGTGGGCGCGGGCGGCATCCAGACGCGCCTGGGTTTCGCGCACGACGAGTTCGGCGCGGTCGAGTGCCTGGCGGCTGACGAAGGCCTGCTCCTGCAGGGCGCGGTTGCGCGTGGCGTCGGCTTGCGCGAGGCGCAAGGCCGACAGGGCGGCGGCATGCTCGGCCTCGGCCGCCTGCACTGCCTGTTCGAGGTCGCGTGGGTCGAGGCGGAACAGCGCCGCACCGCGGACCACACGTTGACCCGCGTCGACATGGCGCGTGGCGATGCGTCCACCCACCTGGAACGCCACCGGGGTTTCGTGCCGTGCATGCACCGTGCCGGTGAGCTCCAGTTCGGTCGCACCATTGGCGCGCACCGGAGCAGTCAGCACCCAGGGCGGCGCGCTCTTCGCAGGCGGTGCCGTTTCACCCCCGCAGGCAGAAAGCATGAACAACACGAGCGTGGCAAGTGCGAGAGATCTGGACATGGGTTTCTCGTGCGAGGTCGAGGTGTTTGGTCTTGGTGTTTCGCCTGTGCAGTGTAACCTGACGGCAGCTCAGGCCGGGGACGGCGCGGGTGTGTCGGCGAGCCGTTTCAGCAGCGTGGTCAGTGTGGCGATCTCCCCTGCGTCCAGGATGCTGCGCAGCCAGCCATCGGCAGCGGCGCCCACTTCCGCCATGGCCTGTTCGATCAGTGTTCTGCCTGCGTAGGTGAGCCGGATGGGCTTGACGCGCTGGTCATGCGGGTCTTGCGAGCGCGCCACCAGATTGCGCTGTTCGAGTTGTCGCATCACCTTGCTCAGTCCGCCCGAGGTGATGAGCAGGCAATCCCGCAGCGCGGAGGGGGTGAGCTGGTGAGGTGGCAGGGCGTTGCGCAGCGTCGCGAGCACATCGAATTCCGCTGGTGTGAGCCCATGCCGGAGCCAGACCGGGCGGGCGTGAAGAAATGTCGTTTCGCGTGCGTGATGAAGATGCAGGATGAGCGGCAGAGTCTCGGGCGCGTGACTTTCCGACCAGGCATGGCACGATCGTTTGCGGGGCGAGGTCATGGCGAAGCCTCCGGATGATGGCGCATCGTAGCAGGAAATTATCTTGCGAGAAAGATAAGTCGTCGCTATCATGGATTCCCGTCCTTGGGCGGGGCCGGACGTTTTCCAGGGCAAGCGTGGGGCATCCTGTCCTGCGGTCTTGCGCTCTGTGTGAACGTTTGGCGGTGTGGGCGCTCCAATCCCCCGGCTGACGAAGTGTAGTGGCCTGACGGGCCTCGAGAGGCGGATGTCACCCGCGCCGAAGCTGTACACTGGATCGCACAATCTTGACGATATCCCCATGACCCTGCGTCATCCCGTATTCATGTTCGTTTTGCTTGCGAGTACCAGTCTTGCGGGCTGCTCCGTGCTCGGACCGGACTACCGCAGTACGCCGCCCGCAGCACCGGCAGGCTGGAGCCGTGTGGGGGATGCCGCCACGGTGGCGCATGCCGATGCGGTGGGCGACATCAGTCGTTGGTGGCAGGTGTTCGAGGATCCGCTGCTGTCCGACCTGGTGGAGCAGGCGCTGCGTGCGAATCCGGATCTCGCGAGTGCACAGGCGCGCCTGCGCGAGGCGCGTGCGCGGCGCACGGTGACTGCGGCCGGTGGTTTTCCCGAGGTCGATGCATCCGGCACGGCGCGGCGCGTCCGCTCGAGCGAGACGCTGGGTGGCGGCAGCACGCGCAATACTTTCGCCGCGGGCTTCGACGCAAGCTGGGAACTCGACGTGTTCGGCGGGGTGCGGCGCAGTGTCGAGGCGGCCGAGGCGGACGTGCAGGCGAGCGAAGCGAATCTGGGTGCCGCGCAGGTGTCGCTGGTGGCCGAGGTGGCGCTCGACTATGTCGACGTGCGCGCGTACCAGCTGCGCCTGGCGATTGCGCGCGGTAATCTGACGAGCCAGGCCGAAACGCTGCAACTGACCGACTGGCGCGCGCAGGCGGGGCTGGTGAGCCGGCAGGACGTCGAACAGGCGCGCGCCAACCTGGAGCAGACGCGGGCGCAGATTCCCGCGCTGGAGTCCGCACTCGCGGCCGCCGAGCATCGTCTTGCGATACTTGCGGGACAGGCGCCCGGCAGCCTGCATGCGCGGCTCGCCGCGGGCACCGGACTGCCGCAGGTGCCGGCGTCGATCGCCGTTGGCATCCCCGCCGACACGCTCCGCCAGCGTCCCGACGTGCGCGCGGCGGAGCGCGTACTCGCGGCGGAAACTGCCCGGTTGGGGGTGGCGGAAGCGGCGCGCTATCCGGCTTTCCGGCTGTCCGGTTCCATCGGCCTGGAGGCGCTGACCCTCGGCGGACTCGGCGAGGGCGGTGCGGGCACCCATTCGCTACTCGCCGCGCTGGCCGCACCCATCTTCAATGCCGGACGTCTGCGCGCGCAGGTGGAAATCCAGGATGCAGTGCGCGAGCGCGCGCAGGCGACGTATCAAGCCACCGTGCTGACGGCGCTGGAAGACGTGGAGAACGCACTTGTCGCCCTGGCGCGCAGCCGCGAGCGCGAACAGGCGCTGGCAAGCGGGCTCGACGCGGCACGCAACGCCGCGGCGTTGGCGCGTGACCGCTACAGCGCCGGGCTCATCGACTTTCAGGCGGTGCTCGATACCGAACGCAGCGTGCTCTCGCTGCAGGATGGTCTCGCCAGCACGCGCGCGGACGGCCTCGCGGCGCTGGTCCGCCTGTACAAGGCGCTGGGGGGCGGCTGGTCGCCCACGACACCGACACCGACTCTCGCTCAGGACACGCCATGAACACCTCCACGACCCGCTCCGGGACATCAGCCAGGACGCTGCTTGCCGGCGATGCGACGGGTACGCGCTCGCGCCGCTGGAAATGGCTGGGGGGAGTGGCCGTGCTGCTCGTCGCAGCGCTGGCCTACTTCCTGATGCACGCCGACGATGCAGCGACACAGCCGCAGTACCGGACCGAGAACGCGAGCGTCGGTACGCTGGTGGTCAAGGTGTCGGCAACCGGCAACCTGCAGCCGACCAACACGGTCGATGTCGGCAGCGAACTGTCAGGTATCGTCGAGAAAGTATTCGTCGATGACAACGACAGCGTGAAGAAGGGCCAGGTGCTGGCGCAGCTCGATCTCTCCAAGCTGCACGATGCGGTCACCCGTTCGCGCGCGAACCTCGCCGCGGCGGAGGCGCAGGTGATGCAGGTGCGGGCGACGGTCGCCGAAGCGCGCGCCACGCTGGAGCGTTACCGCAAGGTGGCGCAGCTGTCCGCTGGCAAGGTGCCATCGCAGGCGGAAATGGATGCCGCCGTGGCGAATCTCGCGCGTGCCGAAGCCAACGAGGCCAGTGCGCACGCAAGCGTCACCCAGGCGCGCGCGACCTTGCAGTCGGACGAGACCAATCTGGGCAAGGCGCACATCCGCTCGCCCATCAATGGCGTGGTGCTGTCGCGCCAGGTCGATCCGGGGCAGACGGTGGCGGCGTCCTTCCAGGCGCCCGTACTGTTCAAGCTGGCCGAGGACCTCACGCAGATGGAGTTGCAGGTCGCCGTCGACGAGGCGGATGTCGCGCAGGTGAAGATCGGCCAGAAGGCCGTGTTCAGCGTCGATGCCTGGCCGGGACGGCAGTATACGGCTGTCATCCGGCGTGTCGGTTTCGGCTCGCAGTCGCAGGACGGGGTGATTTCCTATCGCACGGTGCTCGATGTCGACAACGCCGACCTCAGCCTGCGCCCTGGCATGACAGGCACCGCCGAGATCACCACGCTGGTCCGCGAGAATGTTCTGCTGGTGACGAACGGCGCGCTGCGCTTCACTCCGGCGACAACGGAGGCGACATCGAAGAAGCCCGCCGTCGGTATTGCCAGCATGTTGATGCCGCGGCCGCCGCGATCGGCGCCGAAAGCACGTCCCGCACCCGGCGGCACGCCGCGTGTGTGGGTTCTGCGCGATGGCCAGCCGGTCGCACTCGATGTACGCACCGGGGCAACCAATGGTCGCGTCACCGAGATCGTCGGCGGCGAGCTGAAGGCCGGCATGGCGGTGATCACCGAGGCCCTGCGCGCCCAGCAATGAGCGACGACCCGCTGATCCGGCTCGCCGGCATCACCAAGACCTACGGCCGCGGCCAGGCGGCGTTTCAGGCCTTGCGTGGTGTCGACCTCGAGGTGGAGGCGGGAGATTTCGTCGCCATCATGGGGCCGAGCGGTTCCGGCAAGTCCACCGCGATGAACATCATCGGCTGCCTGGATACACCGACCGACGGCAGCTACGTCTTCGACGGCGTGAAGGTCGAGGAACTTACACGCAATGGACGCGCGTTGCTGCGCCGCCATTACCTTGGCTTTGTGTTCCAGGGCTTCAACCTGCTGGCGCGCACGACCGCGCTGGAAAATGTCGAGCTGCCGCTCATCTATCGCGGAGAGGCCGCCGGCAGGCGACATGCCGCCGCACGCGCCGCACTCGCGCAGGTTGGACTGGCCGGCTGGGAACATCACACTCCGGGTGAACTGTCCGGCGGTCAGCAGCAGCGTGTCGCCATCGCACGCGCCATCGTCACGCATCCGCGGGTTCTGCTCGCCGACGAGCCCACCGGCAACCTCGACAGCGTCAACAGCGTCGAGATCATGGAACTCATCCGTGGCTTGAACCGCGATCGTGGCATCACGGTGCTGATGGTGACGCACGAGCCCGAGATGGCGGCATACGCCAGGCGGGTGGTGCGCTTCGTCGACGGGCGCATCGAGAGCGACCGTCGTAACGAGGACAATGCCTGATGTTGTGGAATACGCTGCTCCTCGCCCTGCGCGCGATCCGGCGCAACCTGCTGCGCTCCTTTCTCACCATCCTCGGGATCGTCATCGGCGTGGCCGCGGTCATCACCATGGTCACGCTCGGCAACGGCGCCACGCGCTCCGTATCCGACCAGATCGCCAGCATGGGCAGCAATCTTCTGCTGGTGATGCCCGGACAGCGCTTCGGGCCGGGTTCCGAGGGTGCGGCGCCATTCAAGAGCAGCGACGTCGAAGCGATTCGCAGCCAGATATCCTCGGTCGGCGTGGTGGCGCCGGCGGTCAGCAAGCCGGCGACCGCCGTATACCAGGCCAACAACTGGTCGACCATCGTGACGGGCAGCAGCGACGAATATTTTCAGGCCGGAAACTGGGTGCTCGCTGCGGGCCGTACCTTCAGCGAAGCAGAGGAGCGTGCCGGCAAGACGGTATGTGTGATCGGCGAGACCGTGCGCGAAAAACTCTTCGGCGGCCAGAATCCCGTCGGCAGCGATATCCGCATCAAGCAGTTCGCCTGCGAGGTGATCGGTCTGCTCAAGCCCAAGGGACAGTCGGCGATGGGCTCGGACCAGGACGATATCGTGGTGATGCCGCTGCGCACCGTGCAGCGCCGTCTGGCCGGCAGCACCGACATCACGCGCCTGAGTGTTTCGGTGAAGGCGGGTGCCTCGATCGACGCGGCCAAGCGGCAGTTGAGCGAACTGCTGCGTGAACGGCGCAACATCGGTGCGAACGAGGACGACGATTTTCGCGTCATGGACACCCGGCAGATCGCGGAAATGCTCACCGCCACCACGCGCATCCTCACCATGCTGCTGGGCGCCGTCGCCGCGGTGAGCCTGCTCGTCGGCGGCATCGGCATCATGAACATCATGCTGGTGTCGGTGACCGAGCGCACCCGTGAAATCGGCATCCGTCTCGCCATCGGTGCGCTGGAGCGCGAAGTGCTGCTGCAGTTTCTCATCGAGGCGGTGGTGCTGGCGAGCCTCGGCGGCCTCGTCGGCATTGCACTGGCCACCGCGGCCTCGATCGCACTCGCCAGCGTGATGCAGATCCCCTACCTTTTCGATCCGGCCATCAACATCCTGTCCTTCCTGTTTTCCGCCGGCATCGGCGTGATCTTCGGCTTCTTTCCCGCGCGCCGCGCGGCGCGGCTCGATCCGATCGACGCGTTGCGCCACGAGTAGGCGGGACGACCGGCGTGTCCGCTGCGCGGGGTCGGGCGCGCAGCTCGCGAGGCCGTCCATGACGCCCTAATGGAGTTCCGCAGCCTGCGGGGCGTGACGTCCGTGGCAAGCTTCCAAATATTCTTCCGCCATGCTTGACAGCGGGCAAATGCCTGCCTAAAATAAGTATTCAGTAACTTACTTGTGGCCGGCGCCCGCCCGGAATGTCCATGGATACGACCCTGAAACCCGTTCCCCGCATGCTGCTCGCGCTGGTGTTGCTGGGTGGCAGCGCGGCGCATGCCGCCGATACCCTGTCGTTGCCGCAGGCCCTGAGCCGCGCGGTCGAGGCCAACCCGGCGATTCTCCAGCAGCAGACGGAGGTGGAGAAGCAGTCGCTGGAACAGGGGGTCGCGCGCAGCCAGCGCCTGCCCCGCGTCGACCTGAACGCGGATTACACCCGCTACGCGTATTCCACGCTCATCACCCCGATCCGTTCGCCCGGCGTCTTTCCGCCCATGGATCGCGACGTCGCGAACATCGGCCTGGCCCTGAGCCTGCCGCTGTACAGCGGCGGCAAGCTGGTCGCCGGCGAGGCGCTGGCCACGCACAACCGCGAGGCTGCGGTGCAGTCGCTGCGCGCCAGTGAACAGGACCTGCTGTTCAACGTCGTCGCGACCTACACCAAGGCGCTGCATTTCCGCGAACTGGGCAAGGTGCTGGACGCGCGCATCAAGGCATTGCAGCAACAGGAAAAGGACATCACCCTGCGTCTGGAGCAGGGACGCGCCGCGCGGCTCGACCTGATCCGCTTGCAGACGCAACTGTCGCAGGCGCGCTATGACAAGGTGTCCGTCACCCAGGGCGAGGCCGACGCGCGCACTCTGCTCGCGGCGCTGCTGGGAGAAACCGGTCCGGTGGCGCCGCTTGCCGACCTCGATGCGACCGCGCCCGCTCTGCCGGAGACAGCGGACGCGGCGCTTGCGCGGGCGCTTGCGCAGCGTCCAGACCTGCGCAGGCTCGATGCCATGGGTCTTGCGGCGGAGCAGAAAACCGCCATCGCGCGGGGCGAGCGCCTGCCGCAGGTCAACCTGACGGCGAAAGCCCAGGAGAGTTCGGGTGGGGACTGGACGGGCTACGAGGACTGGAATCTGGGTCTGCGCCTGACCTTGCCGGTTTTCGATGGCGATATCCGCAAGCACCGTGTCGAACAGGCCACACTCGAACAGCGACAGATGCGTCTGCAGCGCGACGACGCCCACAACCGGATCGCGAGCGAGGTCGAGCAGGCGTTCGGGGCACTGACCGAGTCGCGTGCGCGACTGGATTTCGCCACCCAGGGCGAGGCGGAGGCGCGCGAAGCCCTGCGCATCGAGACCCTGCGCTATCACAACGGCGAGAGCACCATCACCGACCTGCTCGGCGCCGAGGCCGCGCTGTGGTCGGCCACTGCGAACCGCCTGCAGGCGGGCTACGACATTACCGTGAGCCAGGCGCGCCTGTTGCGCGCAATGGGAAAACTCGCGCCGGACAGTTTCAAGTCCGCCGCCGCAGGCGATGTGAGCGCCGTCGTAGCGCATCTCGAGCAATACCTCGCGTGGCATCGCTGCGGCCTGGCCTGCGACGGGACCGACGCGGAGATCCCCGCGTCCGCCGCCGCACGCCAGCCCCGTCGCATCGCAGCCGACCATCCGGGACGTCCCCTTCAGCAAGGAGCAAAACTATGAACAAGAAAATCGTCATTGCAGCCGTGCTCGTCGCCGCAGGCATCGGCGCCGCCGCGCTGTGGAAGCTGCAACCCTGGCGGGCACCGACGGATGGCGATGCGGTGTTTGCCTCCGGTACCGTCGACGCCACCGAGGTCGTCGTCTCCTTCCGCGTCCCCGGCACCTTGCGCAAGCGGCCCGTCGAAGAAGGCAGCGTGGTGAACGCCGGTGATCTGATCGCTGCACTCGACGATCGCGAAACGCTCGCGCGTCTGCACCAGGCAGAAGCCGCCCGGCAAGCCGCGCAGGCGCGCCTCGCGGATCTGGAGCAGGGTTACCGTCCACAGGAAATCGCCGAGGCACGCGCGCAGGTCGAACAGGCGCGCGCCAACCTCGCGCATCTGGAGGACGAAGCGAAACGCTCCGAAATCCTGTTCGAAGGTGGCGCCACCAGCCGCCAGCGCCAGGACCGCGACCGCACTGCGGCGGCCGTCGCCGCGCAACAGTACAAGGCCGCGCAGGAACGCCTGAAGCTGTTGCAGGGAGGATACCGTCCCGAGACCATCCGCGCCGCCGCGGCGCAACTGGAAGAGGCCGATGCCGCGCTCGCGGCTGCGCGCGTCGCCCTGGAGGATCTGCAGGTCGCCATCCCGGTCGCCGGCGTGGTCACCCGCACGCACGCCGAAGTCGGCGAGACCCTGGGCGCAGGCCGTCCGGTGGCGAGTATCACCGACATCGCGCATCCATGGATCCGCGTCTACATCCCGGAAAATCTGATCGGCAAGGTGCGCCTGGGCATGTCCGCCAAGGTGACGATCGATACCTTTCCCGATCGCGCGTTCAGCGGCCGTGTGAGTTATGTGTCGTCGCAGGCGGAATTCACGCCGAAGAACGTGCAGACGCAGGAAGAGCGGGTCAAGCTGGTGTTCGCGGTCAACGTGACGGTGGACAACACCGACGGCACGCTGAAACCCGGCATGCCGGCCGATGTGACGATTGCCGGCGAGGCCCGGCCATGAGCGAACTCGCCATCCGTACCCGCGATCTCGGCCGCGCCTTCGGCGAGCTGTGGGCGGTGCGCGGGCTCGACCTCGAGGTCCGGCGCGGCGAAATCTTCGGCCTGGTCGGCCCGGATGGCGCGGGCAAGACCACCACCATGCGCATGCTCACCGGCATTCTCGCGGCGAGCGAGGGCGAGGCCGAGGTCGCGGGATTTTCCATCCGCGGCGGCGAGGAGCACATCAAGCTGCGCATCAGCTACATGTCGCAACGTTTCGGCCTGTACGGCGATCTCAGCGTGGAGGAGAACCTGCGCTTCTACGCCGATCTCTACGAGGTGCCGCGGCGCGAACGCGAGCCCCTGGAAGAACGCCTGCTCGGCTTTTCCAACCTGACGCCGTTCCGCAAGCGCCTGGCACGCAACCTGTCCGGCGGCATGAAGCAGAAGCTCGGGCTCGCCTGCGCGCTCATCCACAAGCCGGAAATCCTGTTCCTGGACGAGCCGACCAACGGCGTCGATCCGGTGTCGCGGCGCGATTTCTGGCGCATTCTCTACGCCATGCTCAAGGAAGGCGTGACGATCTTCGTCTCCACCGCCTACCTCGACGAGGCCGAGCGTTGCAGCCGCGTGGGGCTCATGCACCGCGGCCGCCTGATCCAGTGCGACACGCCGCAGCGGCTCAAGCTGGGCATGAGCGGCCAGTTGCTCGAACTGGAAATCGAACGGCCGCGCGCCGCGCGCGAGGCGCTGGCCGTGGAATTCGGCGGCCAGCGCGTCAGCCTGTTCGGCGGCACGCTGCACGTCCACGCCGATGACGACGCGGATGCCGAGGTCGCGCTGCGCATCCTGGCGCAGGCCGGTTTCGTCGTGCATTCGAAAAAGCTCATTACGCCGAGCCTGGAGGATGTGTTCATCCGCTATGTCGGCGAGGACGAGGCACAAGGATGAGCACGCAAACCGCCGTCGAAGTGCGCGAACTGACGCGCCGGTTCGGTGACTTCGTCGCCGTCGACCGGGTGTCGCTCACCGTGGCGAAGGGTGAGGTGTTCGGCTTTCTCGGCCCCAACGGTGCCGGCAAGTCGACCACCATCCGCATGCTGTGCGGGCTGTTGCTGCCGAGCTCGGGTGAAGGCCGGGTGGCGGGGTTCGACATCATGACCGAATCCGAAACGATCAAGCGCCACATCGGCTACATGTCGCAGAAGTTCTCCCTCTACGACGATCTCACCGTAGAAGAGAACATCGATTTCTACTCCGGAATCTACAACGTGCCGCGCGCAAAGCGCAGCGAGCGCAAGGACTGGGTGCTGGACATGGCGGGGCTCGCCGACAAGCGTGGCCTCCTCACCGGGGCGCTCGCCGGTGGCTGGAAACAGCGTCTCGCACTCGGCTGCGCGGTGCTGCACGAACCGCCCATCGTGTTCCTCGACGAGCCGACTTCCGGCGTCGACCCCCTGTCGCGCCGCCAGTTTTGGGATCTCATCGCGCAGATGTCGCATCGCGGCACCACGGTGTTCGTCACCACCCATTACATGGAAGAGGCCGAATACTGCGACGAACTGGCCCTGATCTACCGTGGGCGCATGATCGCCAAGGGCAAACCCGCCGAACTGAAAACCCTGATCCCGGAAGACATTCTCGAACTGCGCGTCGATCGTCCCTTCGAGGCGCTGGAACAGCTGGAAGCCTCCGGGCTGGTGAAGGACGTCGCCCTGTTCGGCGACACCCTGCACGCGGTGGTCGGCGACGCCGCAGCGGACGGCGCGGCAGTGGGTGCGTTCCTCGCGGAGCGCGGCTTCGTGGCGCAGGGCATCACCCAGGTGTTGCCGTCGATGGAAGACGTGTTCGTGTCGCTGATCGAACTCGAGGATCGCCGCGAACAGGAGAAAGCGTCATGAAGCCGCGCGCGTTTTCCTGGATCCGCCTGTGGGCGCTGGTGAAGAAGGAATTCATCCACATCCTGCGCGACCCGCGGTCGCTGGCGATGGCCTTCCTCATGCCGCTGATCCTGCTGATCCTGTTCGGCTACGCCATCACCATGGACATCAAGACGCTCAACCTCGCGGTCTACGACCAGGACCGGAGCGCCACCAGCCGCCTGTATCTGGAAGGCTTTCCGGCATCGAGCTATTTCACCGTGGTGGCCGAGGTCGACAGCTATGCGGCGGCGCGCGAGGAACTCGACCGCGGGCGGGCACATCTCGCGCTGGTGATTCCCAGGCACTTCGCACGCGACCTCGAACAGGGGCACAACCCACAGGTGCAGATCCTGGCCGACGGTTCGGACGCCAACACCGCGACCATCGCACTGGGCTATGTCGAGGCGATCACCAACCGCTTCAGCAGCGCGCAGCGGGGGCGCGCAATCGAGCTTGCCGTCGATAACCGGGTGCGGGTCTGGTACAACCCGGAGCTGAAAAGCCGCTGGTTCATCATCCCCGGCCTCATCGCGGTGATCATGACCGTGATCACCGCGTTGCTCACCTCGCTCACCGTCTCGCGCGAGTGGGAGAGCGGCACCATGGAGCAGTTGATCGCCACGCCGGTACAGCCGCTCGAACTCTTCCTCGGCAAGATGGCGCCCTACTTCGTCATCGGCGTCGCCGACGTGTTGTTCTCGGTGGCGATGGGGGTGTGGGTGTTCGGCGTTCCGCTGCGGGGCAGTTTTCTTTTCCTGCTCGGCGTCACCGCAATGTTCCTGGTCGGCGGCCTCAGCCTTGGCATCATGGTCTCCACCGTCGCGCGCTCGCAGCTCGTCGCGAGCCAGCTTGCCATGGTGGTGACCTTCCTGCCCGCCTTCCTTTTGTCCGGCTTCCTGTATTCCATCGACAACATGCCGCGCTTCCTGCAGGGGGTCACCCACGTGGTGCAGGCGCGCTACTTCGTCGAAGTGCTGAAGAACATCTTCCTCAAGGCCAGTCCGCCGTCATTCGTCGCGTACGACCTGATTTTTCTTGCCCTCTTCGCAGTGGTGGTGTTCGCCATCGCCCTGGGCAAGTTCCGCAAGAAGCTGAGCTGAGGCGCGCCATGTGGGAACGCATCTATCGCATGCTGGTGAAGGAGTTCATCCAGGTCCTGCGCGATCCGCGCATGAAGGCGCTGATCTTCGTCATGCCGGTGGTGCAACTGATCATGTTCGGCTACGCCGTGACCACCGACGTCGAGCACATCAAGACGGCGGTGTGCGACCTCGACAAGAGCCCGCAAAGCCGTGCCCTGATCGAGCGTTTCACCGCATCCGGCTATTTCGACGTGGTGGCGCACGTCGAACGCCCGAGCGAGCTGGGTGAACTGCTCGACCGCAGCAAGGCGATCATCGCCATCCAGATCAACCGCGGTTTCGCCGACGACCTGCGTGCCGGGAAGCAGGCGGTGATCCAGACGCTGGTCGACGGCACCGACTCCAACACCGGCACCGTGGCGATGGACTATGCGCAGCGCATCAGCCAGGCGTATGCGCGCGAGTGGGCGGGCGAGGTCGAAGCCTCGCCGGTCGAACTGCGTTCGCGCGCCTGGTTCAACCCCGATCTCAAGAGCCGCTATTTCAACGTACCCGGCGTGATCGCCGTGGTGCTGCTGCTGATTTCCCTGCTGCTCACCGCGATGGCCATCGTGCGCGAGCGCGAGATCGGCACCATGGAACAATTGATGGTCACGCCGATCCGCCCACTCGAACTCATCCTCGGCAAGACCCTGCCCTTCGTGCTGATCAGCTTCGTCGACGTGCTGGTGGTGACCGCAATCGGCGTCAACTGGTTCGACGTTCCGATCCACGGCAGCATCGTGCTGCTGCTGTTCGGTTCGGGGCTGTACCTGATGTCCACCATCGGCATCGGCCTGTTCATCTCGACCGTCTCGCAGACGCAGCAGCAGGCCCTGATGTCCTCGTTCTTCTTCTATCTGCCCGCCGTGCTGCTGTCCGGCTTCATGTTCCCCATCTCGAACATGCCGGAGCCGGCGCAATGGCTCACCTATCTCAATCCGCTGCGCTATTTCCTCGAAATCATTCGCGCGATTTTCCTCAAGGGCAGCGGGCTGGATGTCCTGTGGCCCCAGTTCGCCGCCCTCGCGGCACTCGGTGCCGCGCTTCTCACCATCAGTTCGCTTCGTTTCCAGAAAAGGATGGCCTGACATGAAAAAACGCCTGTTCGCCGTCATTGGCCTGTTTATCGTGGCTGGTGGCGCCCACGCCGCCGAGCCCCTTGCCCTGCAGAAAATCATGAAAGACCTCGGCCGCAACATGCAGGTCGTCACCGACGGCATTTCCCGCGAGGATTGGGACCTGGTCGCGCAAACCGCGCTGCAGATCGCGGATCATCCGCAGCCGCCGGTTGGCGAGAAGATGCGCATCATGAGTTTCGTCGGTACCGACATGGGCAAGTTCAGGGCGCATGACGGCAGGACGCACGACGCGGCGCGTGCCCTGGACAAGGCCGCCAGACTCAAGGACGGCCCCGGCGTGATCGCGGCCTTCGCGACGCTGCAAAGCGCCTGCCATGGCTGCCACCGCGAGTTCCGCAAGCCGTTCGTGGATCACTTCTATGGCTCACGCTAACCCAGTGCGAGTTTTACACCAAGGAGACCCATCATGAACTCTCCCCGTTTCCCGCGCAGCATTCCGCTGTGGGCGGTTTCCATTCTCGGCATCGCCTTCGGCCTGTTGACGCTCAAGGAAGGCGGTACCGTGCTCTTCGGTAGCGAGCTGGACCGCGCTGCCGCCGGCCACTACGTACCCTTCGTGCTCTGGTTCAATTTCCTCGCCGGCTTCGCCTACGTCGCCGCGGGGATCGGCCTGGGGCTGCGGCGACGCTGGGCCGCGTACACGGCGCTCGCCATCGCCGTGGCGACAGCCGTGGTCTTTCTCGCATTCGGTGTCCACGTCACGCTGGAGGGTGCGTTCGAGACGCGCACGGTCGTGGCGATGAGCTTGCGGACGGCGATCTGGGCCGGCATTTCCTTCGTCGCCTGGCGAGCACTGCTGCGTACGCCGCGTTTGGAGCCTGCGCCATGATGCGCCGCTGGCTGGGTGTGTTCGCGCTCGTGACACCGCTGTTCGGGTTTGCCCAGGCGAGCACCGGGACGGAAGTTGCACACGCCACCCCGCTACCGGCCGGACATGCGCGGCCGGATTTCTCCGGCGACTGGCAGCTCAATACGCAGGCCAGCGACGATCCGCGGGCGAAACTGCGCGAGGCGATGCAGGCGGCGCGTCAGGCAACGGGCGGCGAACGCGGCATGGGCGGCGGCATGGGTCGCGGAGGTGGCGGCAAGGGACGCGGAGGTATGGGCGGCATGGGTGGTGCCGGTGGCATGGGCGGCAAGCGCGGCGCGAGCGGGGAATTTTCCGGGCAACTGGCCGTCGCGCAGAAACTGCACATCAGTCACGAAGATCCCGCGTTGCTGATCGTTGACGAGAACGAGCGGCCGCAGCGGCTGTATACGGACTTTCGTGGCGGCAGTGTGTCCGCTGCCGGCGGGCTCGAGCAGCAGGTGTCCGTCGCCGGCTGGGAAGGCGATGCGCTGGTGGTCGAAACGGCAATGCTCGGCAGGAAGACGGTCCAGCAATACGCGATCGACAGGACGAACGCGCAACTCGTCGTCACGACGCAAGCCGAGATATCGAACATGCCCAGGGTAGCGTACCGTCTGGTGTACGACCGCGTGAAAGGGGACGCCAACGGCGAAACCGCCATCGCCGATCGTGTCGGCTCGCCACTGGAGGTGCAGCGATGAAACTCAGCTTCCTTGGCGCTGCACGCGAAGTGACCGGCTCCTGCTTTCTCGTGGAAACCGAACAGGCACGATTTCTCGTCGACTGCGGCATGATACAGGGCGGGCGCGAGGCCCCCGCACGCAACCGCAAGCCGTTCGCCTTCGATCCGCAAACGATCGATTTCGTGCTGCTCACCCACGCTCACATCGACCACAGCGGGCTGTTGCCCAAGCTCACCCGGGAAGGATACCGCGGCCCGATATTCGCCACGGCGGCAAGCGCCGACCTGCTGCAGGTGATGTTGCCCGACAGCGCGCACATCCAGGAAACCGAGGCGCGACGCGACGGGCGCCGCGTGCGGGCGAAACGCGGACAGCATACCGATCCTGTGCCGCTTTATACGCTGCAGGATGCCCAGGCGTGCCTGCGCCAGGTGTGGCCGGTTCCCTATGACGAAGAACTGGTGCCACGCGCCGGTGTGCGCTGCCGCTTTCGTGACGCCGGCCACATCCTCGGCTCGGCCATCATCGAGGTCTGGGTCGATGAGTCGGCCGGCACCACCAAGCTCGTGTTCAGCGGCGATCTCGGCCACCCCGGCCGCCCCATCCTGCGCGATCCGGCCCGCATCGCCGACGCCGACATCCTGATCATGGAATCGACCTACGGCGACCGGGCACACAAGGACCATGCGGCCAGCCAGGCCGAGCTCATCGACATCGTCGAGGGTACCTTGCAGCGGCAGCGCGGCAACGTCATCATCCCCGCCTTCGCCGTCGGCCGCACGCAGGAGATCATCTACCACCTGCATCGCCTCACGCGTGAAGGGCGTTTGCGCGGACTGCGAATATTCGTCGATTCGCCCATGGCGACCGAAGCCACGCGCATCACCCGCCAGCACCTGGAGCTGTTCGACGAGGCGGCGAGAAACCTCGCCGCCTGGCACGCGCGCGGCCGCGATGTGCCTTATCTGCACTTCACCGAGAGCGTGGAGGAATCGATGGCGCTGAACAAGGTGCGCTCAGGGGCGATCATCATCTCGGCGAGCGGCATGTGCGACGCGGGACGCATCCGGCACCACCTGCGGCACAACCTGCCGCGCCGCGAGTCGAGTGTATTGATCGCCGGTTTCCAGGCAAAGGGCACGCTCGGGCGGCGCCTGGTCGACGGCGCAAAGCGGGTGCGCCTGTTCGGCGAGGACATTCCGGTGCGTGCGGGCATCCACACCGTAGGCGGCCTGTCCGCGCACGCCGACCAGCCCGCGCTGCTGGCGTGGGCGGCCGGATTCCAGCGGCCGCCACGGCAGACCTGCATCGTACACGGCGAAACCGCTGCCGCCGATGCGCTCGCGGCAAGACTTGGTGCGCTGCCGGGCTGGAACGTGACGGTTCCCGAAGCCGGCATGACGCTGCACTGGCCCCCTCAAACGAAGGAGTCGCACAATGACCGATGAAATCGACCAGGCGGCATTGCACGAGGCGATCCTCGGCAGCCCCGCCTACCGCATGGCGCACGAGGACCCCGATTTTCTCGCCATGGATGACCTGCGTCCGGTGCGCCTGCAACTCGAACTGCTCAAGCCCGAGCATGCGCTGCGCGAGGAAGGCATCGATTCGACCGTCGTCGTTTTCGGCAGCGCGCGCATCGCCGCGCCCGATGCGCATCACGCGCCCCCTGACGATGCGCGCGCCCGCGAACACGCGCGCTACTACGACGAGGCCCGGCGTTTCGCGCATCTCGTCTCGTCACGTTTCCAGCAGGAAGGCCGGCGTGACTTCGTCGTCGTCACCGGCGGCGGCCCGGGCATCATGGAGGCCGCCAACCGCGGCGCGTTCGAGGCCGGCGCGCGCTCGATCGGCCTCAACATCACGCTGCCGCACGAGCAGGCGCCCAATCCCTACATCAGCCCGGAACTCGCCTTCCGTTTCCGCTATTTCGCCCTGCGCAAGATGCATTTCCTGCTGCGCGCCCGCGCGCTGGTGGCGTTTCCGGGAGGATTCGGCACGTTCGACGAACTGTTCGAGGTGCTCACCCTGGTGCAGACCGGCAAGATGGCGCGCATTCCCATCGTGCTGGTCGGTACGGCATTCTGGCGCCGCGTCGTCGACTTCGACTATCTGCTGGAGGAGGGTTTCATCAGTCCGGCCGATCTCGAACTCTTCGTTCGCGTGGACACCGCCGAGCAGATCATCGCCGCGCTGGAGGCCTTCTATCATGGGCAGCCCCCGCATGGGGCGCAAAAGCGAAGCGTGCAACACGGTACATCATGATCCTCACCGTCAACGCCGGCAGTTCCTCGATCCGCCTCGCCGCATTCGCCGGCGCTGCCGACGGACTGCGCGGGATCGCGGCGCATCATGGCGACATCGCGCCCGCATCGGAGGAAGACGTGCTGCGCGCATTCATCGGGCAGCACGCGCTTCGCGACATCCGCGCCGTCGCCCACCGCGTGGTCCATGGCGGTGACAGCTTCGTCCGCCCCTGCCTGCTCGAACCCGCGGTCGAGCGGGAGATCGAACGCCTGTCCACGCTCGCCCCGCTGCACAATCCGCCGGCGCTGCGCTGGCTGCGCGCCTGCCGCGCGCTGCTGGGCGCAGACGTCCCGCAGGTGGCGGTATTCGATACAGCGTTCTACGCGGAACTGCCGGAGGTCGCACGCACGTATGCGCTGCCAGGCGAGGCGTGCCGGCGCCATGCCATCCGCCGCTACGGTTTTCACGGCATCGCCCACCAGGCCATGTGGCGGCGCTGGCGGGAATTGCGCCCGGCAACCGGCAAGAGCGAGCGGGTGATTTCCCTGCAGCTCGGCGCCGGCTGCTCGGTCAGCGCGGTGCATGACGGCAAGGCGGTCGATACCTCCATGGGCTTCTCGCCGCTCGAAGGGCTGGTCATGGCGACGCGTTGCGGCGACGTCGATCCGGGTCTGCTGCTGCATCTGCAGCGCGCGGAAAATTTATCAGTCACGCAGCTCGAGACGCTGCTCAACGAAAAATCCGGTCTGTACGGCATTTCCGGGCTGAGCGGCGACATGCGCGCCCTGCTCGCCTCGCATGAGCCCGCCGCACGGCTGGCCATCGACGTCTACACTTACCGGGTACGCAAATATATCGGCGCGTATATGGCCGCACTTGGCGGGGTGGATGCGATTCTCATCGGCGGCGGCGTGGGTGAGCATGCGCCATCGATACGCGAAGCCGTCCTCGCGCGCATGGAATGGTGCGGCATCGTACTGGACGAAGACAGAAACCGGGGCGCGCAGACGGAGGCACGCATCAGCCGTGACGACAGCGCCGTGGACGTCCGCGTCATTCCCGTCGACGAGGCAGCGATTCTCGCCCAGGAGGCCCTGCGCCTCACCCGTCGGGACACAACCCCAACCCCCATTTCCGAGGAGGGCCAATCATGAACGAGACCACAGCGCGGATCGACATGGAGGCCGCACCGCTGACACCCGATGCGCTGTACCGCATCGACGGCTGGTGGCGCGCGGCCAACTATCTTTCGGTCGGGCAGATCTATCTGCTCGACAATCCACTGCTGCGCGCGCCGCTCCGCGCGGAACACGTGAAACCCCGGCTGCTCGGGCACTGGGGCACGACGCCGGGGCTCAACTGCATCTACGCGCACCTCAACCGCGTCATCAACGAGCACGATCTCGACATGATCTTCATTGCCGGCCCCGGGCACGGCGGCCCGGCACTGGTCGCCAATACCTGGCTGGAAGGCAGCTACAGCCAGTTGTATTCCAATGTATCGCACGACGCCGAAGGCATGAAGCAGCTGTTCCGGCAGTTCTCGTTTCCGGGTGGCGTGGGCAGCCATGCGACTCCCGAGACGCCGGGATCGATCCACGAGGGCGGAGAGCTCGGCTATGCGCTGTCGCACGCCTATGGCGCCGCGTTCGACAATCCCGATCTGATCGTCGCCTGCGTGGTCGGTGACGGCGAGGCCGAAACGGGACCGCTGGCCGCGGCCTGGCATTCGAACAAGTTTCTCAATCCGCAACGTGACGGCGCCGTGTTGCCGATCCTGCATCTCAACGGCTACAAGATCGCCGGCCCCACCGTGCTCGCACGCATTCCCCACGCAGAGCTCGAAAGCCTGCTCGTCGGCTATGGCCACAAGCCCTACTTCGTCGAAGGTGCGGATCCCGCGACAATGCATCAGCAAATGGCCGCCACGATGGATGCCGTACTCGCCGAGATCAGGTCGATCCAGCATGCAGCGCGCACCGGTGGCGACACCCGCGCGCGCTGGCCGATGATCGTTCTCAGGACGCCGAAGGGCTGGACGGGGCCGAAAGAGGTGGATGGCAAGAAGACCGAAGGCTTCTGGCGCTCGCACCAGGTGCCTTTCGGCGACCTCGCCAATCCCGCGCACCTGCATCTGCTCGAACAATGGATGAGGAGCTACCGTCCGGAGGAACTTTTCGAGGAAAGTGGCGCGCTGAAGGCGGAGTTCGCCGCGCTCGCGCCGCAGGGTTCGCGGCGCATGGGCGCCAACCCCCACGCCAACGGCGGCGCGCTGCTGCGCGACCTCGCGCTGCCCGACATTCGCGACCATGCCATCGCGGTGCCTGCCCCCGGGGCCGTCTCGGCCGAGGCCACGCACGTCCTGGGTGAATTCCTGCGCGAGGTCATGAGGCGCAACATGTGCAGCTTTCGCGTCATGGGTCCCGACGAGACGGCTTCGAACCGTCTCGGCGCGCTGTTCGACGTCACCGCGCGCACGTGGATGGCCGAGCATCTGCCCGAGGACGAGCAGCTGGCGCCCGATGGACGGGTGATGGAAATCCTCTCGGAACACACCTGCCAGGGCTGGCTCGAAGGCTACCTGCTCACGGGGCGGCACGGCCTGTTCTCCTGCTACGAAGCCTTCATCCACATCGTCGACTCGATGTTCAACCAGCACGCCAAGTGGCTCAAGGTCGCCAACGAAATCGCCTGGCGGCGCCCGGTGGCCTCGCTCAACATCCTTCTGACCTCGCACGTCTGGCGCCAGGATCACAACGGATTTTCGCACCAGGATCCCGGTTTCATCGACCTCGTCGTCAACAAGAAGGCCGACATCATCCGCGTCTATCTTCCACCCGATGCGAACTCCCTGCTGTGCGTCACCGACCGCTGCCTGCGTTCGCGCAATTTCATCAATGTCATCGTTGCCGGCAAGAACGACCAGCCGCAATGGCTCGACCGGGACGCGGCGTTGCGCCATTGCGCTGCCGGCATCGGCATCTTCTCCTGGGCGAGCAACGATCAGGACGGCGCGCCGGACATCGTCATGGCCTGTGCCGGCGACGTGCCCACGATCGAGACCCTCGCCGCCGTGGATCTGCTGCGCCAGCATATCCCCCAACTCCGGGTGCGCGTGGTGAACGTGGTGGATCTGATGACGCTGCAACCGAAGGAAGAACACCCGCACGGTCTGTCCGATCGTGACTTCGACGGCCTGTTCACCACCGACAAGCCGGTCATCTTCGTCTACCACGGCTATCCGTGGCTGATCCACCGCCTGACCTACCGGCGCACCAACCACGGCAACCTGCACGTGCGCGGCTACAAGGAGGAGGGCACCACGACCACGCCCTTCGACATGGCGGTGCTGAACAATATCGACCGCTTCAACCTGGTCGGGGACGTCATCGACCGCGTCCCCGGTCTGGGCTACCGCGCGGCACACGTCAAGCAGCTCATGCGCGACAAGCTGACCGAACACCGCCGCTACATTGTCGAGCACGGCGAGGACATGCCCGAGGTGCGCGAATGGAAATGGCCTGTCGGCACATGACCGCGACGTCCCCTGCACCGCATTGCGGCACGCCACGGTGGCCGGCGTGAGAGTGCGCCCGTCGCTCTTCCTGCCGCTGCTGGTCCTGCTGTTTGCCGGCTGCGCGCACTATCCGCCGAATGCGCCACTCGCGCGCCACGCGCCGGAGCAGGGCTATCGTTTCGCCAACCTTGCCAGCCCGGCGGATGCGGACGACATGCTCCTCATCCTCACTTTTTCCGGTGGCGGCACACGCGCCGCGGCACTCGCCTACGGCGTGCTGGAAGAACTCGCCGCCACGGCCTGGCAGCGCGACGGCAAGACCGTGCGCCTGCTCGACGAGGTCGACATCATTTCCTCGGTGTCCGGCGGCAGCTTCACCGCCGCCTACTATGCGCTGCACGGCGATCGCATATTCGAGGATTTCGAGACGGTGTTTCTGAAGCGCGACGTGCAGGCCGAGATCACGCGCAAGATGCTCGCCCCCTACAACCTCGCGCGTGCCTCCTCGCCCAAGTTCGGTCGCATCGATCTAATGGCCGAATATCTCGATGAGAAAATCTACGGTGGCCGCACCTATGGCGATCTCCTGCAGCGCGGCATCCGCCCCTTCGTCATGCTCAATGCCAGCGACATGTCGCTTGGCACCCGCTTCGAATTCACCCAGGACCAGTTCGACCTGCTCTGTTCCGATCTATCCGCCTTTCCCATCGCGCGCGCCGTCGCGGCGTCGAGCGCCGTGCCGATCCTGTTCAGCCCGATGACCCTGCGGAACTACAGCGGCCAATGCGCTTACAGCGCCCCCGCGATGTCAGCCAGCCGGGAATCGACGACCCGGCAGATCTACAAGGCCGCCGAGACACGCTCCTATCTCGACGCGACGGCACGTCCCTACATCCATCTGCTCGACGGCGGCCTCACCGACAACCTCGGTCTGCGCGGCATGCTCGACCGCGTCGCCGCGCACGACGACCCGTACGATCTCGCCCGCGCCCTGCGCCTTGGCCGTTTCGACAAGGCGGTGCTGATCATCGTCAACGCCGAGACCAGTCCCGATCTCGCGCTGGACCGGCACGAGGAAGTGCCGACGGTGGTGCAGGTGTTCCGCGCCATCAAGGACATTCCGATCAACCGTTATTCCTTCGAAACCATCGAACTGTTCAAGGCCAACCTGGAGAACTGGTCGCGCCAGTTGCGCGCAGGGGCCGATGGCGAAGCCAGGGCAGGGTTCGAGTTCTACCTCGTCGAGGTAACCTTCGACGCGATTCCCGATGCCGCGGAGCGCGATGCCTTCCGGGCGATTCCCACGTCGCTCGTCCTGCCTGACGAAACGGTCGACCGGCTGCGTGCACTCGGTCCGCGGCTGATGCGCGCGTCGGAGGGTTATCGCAGATTGCGGCACGATCTGGCGCACGGACCGTGAAGCGGCCCGTTGCAATGCGTCGCAGCGCGGAGGAGGTGTGCGCCGCCTCGGTGCAATCATCTGGACAGGCAAGGAGACAGACAGGCAATGGCTGAACAACACAGGCAACGGCTCTCGGCGGAAGCGCGACAGGAAGAAATCATTCGCGCCGCCGTCGATCTCGCTGGCGAACGGGGCGTGGACGGCGTGACGACGCAGGATATGGCGAAGGCGGTGGGCATCACCCAGGGTGCGATCTTCCGTCACTTTCCCACCAAGGACATGATCTGGCTGGGTGTGGTTCACTGGGTGCGCGGGCGGCTGATGGGCGTGCTGGACATGGCGGCCGCACAGGGCACCGACCCGCTCGATGCACTGGAAAGGATGTTCTTCGCGCACCTGGGCTTCGTCGAGAAGGTGCCCGCCATTCCGAAGCTGATATTCACCAATCAGTTGCTGAAGAGCAACCCGCGCATCCACGAACTGGTTCGCAGCATTCTTGCCGACTACGAAAACAAGGTCTGCGGCCTCATCGCCCAGGCCAGGGTACGGAATCTCGTGCGCCCCGATCTCGACGATGCGGCCGCGGCGGTCATGTTCACCGGCATGATCCAGGGTCTGGTGATCCGGGTGCCGATCATGGGGGCACGCAAATCCCTCGTGGAGGAGGGACGCCTGATCTTCCCGATCTTTCTTCACGGCATCGGTGCCGTGCGCACACTCGCCTGAACGGCAGCCGCGTCACGGATTGCCCCTGCGCCGCCGGCCATGATGGCTGCGGCGCACTGATTCGCAAGAGGAATTTGGTCGGGGTGAGAGGATTCGAACCTCCGACTCCTGCGTCCCGAACGCAGTACTCTACCAGGCTGAGCTACACCCCGAGGCAGATGGCGGGACCGGATGGCCGGTCCTCATTTGAAACTACCGGGAAACTGCTTGATCTTCGTGGTCAGAAATTTCGGTCGACCGCGAAAGCCGATAATTGTAGCAAAGCTGTCTTGTATTTTGAATCGGGCAGAAGAGAAATTGCTGCATTGGCGGTTTCGACTTCGCGCCGGGCCTGTTCGCGGGTGTATTGCAGCGCGTCCGTGTCGCGGATCGCGGTGAGCACGTTCTGGAACTCGGTCAGCCCGCCATGCTCGATGGCATGGCGGATGCTCGCGGCCTGGTCCGCCGTGCCGTGTTTCATCGCATAGAGGAGTGGCAGCGTGGCCTTGCCCTCGGCGAGGTCGTCGCCGAGGTTCTTGCCGGTTTCGGCGGCTTCGCCGGAGTAGTCGAGCACGTCGTCGATCAGCTGGAACGCGGTGCCGAGATGCATGCCGTAGCGCGCCAGCGCGTCCTTCTGCGGTTCGCTGCCGCCGCCGATGACGGCGCCCAGCCGGCCCGCGGCCTCGAACAACTTGGCGGTCTTGTAGCGGATGACGCGCAGGTAGTTCTCTTCGTCGATGTCGGGATCGTGACAGTTGAGGAGCTGCAGCACCTCGCCCTCGGCGATTATATTGGTAGCGTCGGAGAGGATGTGCATGACTTCCATGTTGTCGACCGCGACCATCATCTGGAAGGCACGCGTATACAGGAAGTCGCCGACCAGTACGCTGGCGGCGTTGCCGAACAGGGCGTTGGCGGTTTTGCGGCCGCGTCGCAGTTCGGATTCGTCGACGACGTCGTCGTGCAGCAGGGTGGCGGTGTGGATGAACTCGATCACCGCGGCGAGTTCGTGATGGGCATGCCCTTTATAGCCGAAGCAGCCGGCCGACAACAGCACCAGGGCCGGGCGCAAGCGCTTGCCGCCGCTGTTGATGATGTATTCAGAGACCTGGCGGATGAGCACCACGTCGGAATACAGGCTTTGGCGGATAACATGATCGACGGCGCGCATGTCGTCGGCCAGGAAGGATTGCAGGGTCTCCAGGGACACGATACGGGACTTGTGAGGACAGGGGTCTTGGAAAATCTTTCAATGGTATCAGCCCGCCCGGGGTTTTTCACCGATGCGTGGCAGATAATCCCGGAATGGTCCTGTGCGGACGGTCCTGAAGCCCGTTTGACTCGGCGTGAATTCACCGTTAGAATCTCGCGTTTTCCCGGGTTCGAATTGGTTGGAGACCCCCCATGTACGCAGTGATCAAGACCGGTGGCAAGCAGTATCGCGTGAGCGCCGGCGACAAACTGAAAATTGAAAAGCTCGATGCCGAGGTCGGCAGCGAAATCACCTTTGACCAGGTGTTGATGGTGGGCGATGGCGCCGACATCAAGATGGGCGCGCCCCTGCTGCGTGGCGCCACGGTCAAGGCCACCGTGCTGAACCAGGCGCGCGGCGACAAGATCAGGATTTTCAAGATGCGCCGCCGCAAGCACTACCGCAAGAGCCAGGGGCATCGCCAGTATTTCACCGAAGTGCAGATCGCCGGCATTTCCGCATAAGGAGCACACACCATGGCACACAAGAAAGCAGGCGGTAGCTCGCGCAACGGCCGCGACTCACAGGCGAAGCGCCTCGGCGTGAAGCGTTACGGCGGCCAACTGGTCGCGGCGGGCAACATCATCGTGCGTCAGCGCGGCACCCAGTTCCATCCCGGCGACAACGTCGGCATCGGCAAGGATCACACCCTGTTCGCCCTGACCGACGGCACCGTCAAGTTCGAGATCAAGGGTGCTGCGCGTCGCAAGACGGTCCGCATCGAGCCGGTCGCGGCCTGAGTCGCCCCGCTCACGCAAAAAGCCCCGTCCGCCGGATGGGGCTTTTTCGTTGAGGGATACGCCCCATGAAATTCATCGACGAAGCAAAAATTTCCGTGTTGGCCGGCAAGGGCGGCGACGGCAGTGCTTCGTTCCGCCGCGAGAAATACATCCCCAAGGGCGGGCCGGACGGCGGCGACGGCGGACGCGGCGGTAGCGTCTTCGCCGTGGCGGACCGCAACCTCAACACCCTGGTCGAATTCCGCTATGCGCGCATCTTCAAGGCGCAGAAGGGTGAGAACGGCCGCGGCGCGCAGTGCTACGGCAAGGCGGGCGAGGACCTCGTCATCCGCGTGCCGGTCGGCACCGTGTTCACCGACATCGACAGTGAAGAGGTGGTCGCGGATCTGGCCGCGGACGGCCAGCGCGTCTGCCTCGCCCATGGCGGCAAGGGAGGCCTGGGCAACGTGCATTTCAAGTCGAGCACCAATCGTGCGCCGCGCCAGCATACGCTGGGCGAGCCGGGCGAGGAGCGCGAGCTGGCACTGGAACTCAAGGTGCTTGCCGACGTGGGGCTGCTCGGCATGCCCAACGCCGGGAAGTCGACGTTCATCCGCGCCGTGTCGGCGGCGCGCCCGAAGGTGGCGGACTACCCGTTCACCACGCTGGCGCCCAACCTCGGCGTGGTGCGCGTGGACAACGAGCGCAGTTTCGTCATCGCCGACATTCCCGGCCTCATCGAGGGTGCGGCGGAAGGTGCGGGTCTGGGCCATCAGTTCCTGCGCCATCTGCAACGCACGCGCCTGCTGCTGCACCTGGTCGACGTCTCGCCGCGCTGGGAAAGCGGCGACCCGGTACACGAGGCGCGCGCCATCGTCGAGGAACTGCGCAAGTATGACCAGGAACTCTACGAAAAACCGCGCTGGCTGGTGCTGAACAAGATCGACATGGTCGATGCCGCGGAACGCGATGCGGTGGTGGCAAAGTTCGTCGCGGATTACGGCTGGGACGGCCGGGTGTACGCGATCTCGGCGCTCGACGGCAGTGGCTGCAGGGAGTTGAGCTTCGCCATCATGGATTATCTTGGCACCGTGGCGCGTACGGGCGGCGTGACGGAGGCGGCAGCGGAAACGTGGCTGCCCGACGGCGTGGACTGACGTTGCGGCGACTGACTGTTTGAACTGTAGGTCGGACTTCAGTCCGACATGTCGGGCTGAAGCCCGACCTACGGCCCATCGGATAATCCGGGTTGAAACAGGCTCTGGCCGGGCCGATGACGCGCTATGTCGGCAGGCTGATTTCGACGTTGTCGATCAGCCGCGTCGTGCCGAGCGTGGCGGCGCCCAGCACGACGAGACGGGTGCCGCCGGGTTGTGCGGCGGCAAGGGTCTCGGCGTCGCGCACGGCGACATAGTCGACGCGCCAGCCCGCCATCTTCAGGTGGCGCGCGGCGGTCGCGGCCAGCGTATCGAAGTCGCGCTCGCCGCGTTCGATGGCGGATTGGACGTCGGCCAGCGCACGATGGAGCTGGGTGGCCTGGATGCGTTCGGCGGGGGAGAGATAGCCGTTGCGCGAGCTCATCGCCAGGCCGTCGGTCTCGCGCAGCGTGTCGCCGGCGAGAATCCCGACCGGCAGGTTGAATTGGCGCACCAGTTCACGGATCACGTGAAGTTGCTGGAAATCCTTCTTGCCGAACACGGCAATGCGCGGCTGAATGAGATTGAAGAGTTTCAGCACCACCGTCGCCACGCCGTCGAAATGGCCGGGACGGAAAGCGCCGCACAGATCATTGGCTAGCGCCGCGGGTACGGCTATGGTGTAGGTCTGCGGCACCGGATACATCTCGGTGACCTCGGGGGCGAACACCAGGTCGCAACCAGCGGCGGCGAGCCGGGCGCAATCGGCATCCAGCGTGCGTGGGTAACGCTCGAAGTCCTCGCCCGCGCCGAATTGCAGCGGGTTGACGAAAATGCTCGCGACCACCGGGGCGCCGTGCCGCTTCGCCAGTTCGACCAGCGAGACATGCCCGGCGTGCAGGTTGCCCATGGTCGGCACGCATGCGGTGCGATCCGCCCCGGCGAGTGCGGCGCGCAGTGCGGCGACCGTGTGGACGACCTGCATCAGAAAGTGTGCTCGGCCGCCGGGAAACTGCCGTCCTTCACCGCGGTGACGTAGGCGCGCACGGCCGCCTCGATGTCGCCGGCGCCGGCAAGAAAATTCTTCGCGAACCTGGGTGCACGCGGCGTCAGCCCCAGCATGTCGTACAACACCAGCACCTGGCCGGAACACCCGGATCCCGCACCGATACCAATGGTGGGAATCACCAGCGCATCGGTGACGGTTTTCGCCAGGGCGGCGGGCACCATTTCCAGTACCAGCAAACCTGCACCAGCGGCCTCCAGGGCGTGCGCGTCGGCGAGGAGTTGCGCCGCGGCGGCATCATCGCGGCCCTGCACGCGATAGCCGCCGAGCTGGTTGACCGATTGCGGCAACAGCCCCAGATGCGCGCACACCGGTATCCCTCGCTGCGTGAGAAAGGCAACCGTGTCGACCATCACCGCGCCGCCTTCGAGCTTGACCATGTGCGCGCCCACTGCCATCAGCCTTGCGGCGGCGGCGAAGGCGTGCTCGGGCGAGGGCTGGTAGCTGCCGAACGGCAGGTCGGCGACGATGAAGGCACGCTCGCTGCCTGCCGCGACGCAGCGCGTGTGATAGACCATCTCGGCAAGCCTCACTGGCAACGTGGAGGCGTGACCCTGTACCACCATGCCGAGCGAGTCGCCGACCAGCAGCACGTCGACGCCGGCAGCGTCAAGCATACGCGCAAAGCTGGCGTCGTAGCAGGTCAGCACGGCGATCTTATCGCCTTGTGCGTGCAGGGTACGGAGGGTCGACAGCGTCACGCGCATGATCATACGGCCCGGCTGAAGAATTCGCGCGGCCCGCGCATCTTGCCGATGCGCTCCACCAGCAGATCGAAATCGCTTGCGTTGTGCGCGAAATCGAGGTGCGCGGTGTTGACGATCAGCAGGGGCGCCGCGTCATAACGGTGGAAGAAGGTACTGTAGCTGTTGGCCAGTCGTTGCAGGTAGTTCGCATCCATGTTGCGCTCGTACTCGATGCCGCGGCGGCGCACGCGTTCCTGCAGGGTTTCCGGGGGTGCCTGCAGGTAGATCGCCAGATCCGGGACCGGGGCCTGTGGCGCGAGATCGGCGTAGACCTTCTGGTACAGCTCGAACTCGTCGTCATCGAGATTGAGCCTGGCGAACAGCATGTCCTTGTCGATGAGGAAATCCGACACCGTGCCGGTGCGAAACAGGTCGCCCTGCGCCAGTTCGCGCAACTGGCGGGTACGGTCGAACAGAAAATGCAGTTGCGTTGCCAGTGCGTAGCGGCGTGGCTCCTGGTAGAAGCGCGGCAGAAAGGGATTGTCGTCGGCGTTTTCCAGCAGCGTGTCGGCGCCGAGGTGCTCCGCCAGTCTGCGGGCGAGACTGGTCTTGCCCGCGCCGATCGGGCCTTCGACGACGATGTGGCGATAACGGGCGGGGCTCATGCGTGGACTGCGGCGGCGGGCACGTGAAGCGGTGTCACGCTCTGCCCGACGCAGCCCGCGAGCCAGTCGGTGGCGCGGCCGCGGCCGGGAATCAGTGTGGTCGGCGCGATCTCCAGCAAGGGGTACAGGACGAAGGCACGTTCGTGCATGCGTGGATGCGGCAGTGCCAGGCCCTCCTCGTGGAAGTGCGCGTCGCCGTACAGCAGCAGGTCGAGGTCGAGGGTGCGCGGCGCATTGCGGAAGCTGCGCTCGCGGCCGTGCCGGTGTTCGATCCCGAGCAGCGCGCCGAGCAGCGCGCGCGGTGCGAGTCCGGTCTCCACCTGCGCCACGGCATTGATGAAGTCGGGCTGATCGACATAGCCGACCGGCGCCGAGGCATAAAGGCGCGATCGCGCAACGAGGTGGGTCCCGGGCAGGCGGTCGAGTTCGGCCAGCGCGTACTCCACCTGTCCGGCAGGGTCGTTGAGGTTGGCGCCCAGCCCGATGGTCGCGACGATTTTCATGCGGGCAGTGCTTCGGCGGGGCCTTCGCCCGGCTTCCGGCGCTTGCGGCGGCGGCGCGGCTTGGGCGAACTGTCGGCGATCAGCATGCTTGTGCGCTCATCTTCGCCGGCATCCTGGAAATGGGTCCACCATTCGCCGAGTTCGTCCGGCACCTCACCGGCTTCAGCGCGCAGGAGCATGAAGTCGTAGGCGGCGCGAAAGCGCGGGTGTTCCAGCAGGCGGTATGGGCGCTGGCCGCCGCGCTGCTCGAAGCGCGGCTGCAGTGCCCAGATTTCCTTCATCATGCCGTCGTAGCGGCGCGGAATGGCGAGTTGCCCGCGCTGCGCGTCGAGGACTTCGTCCATCGCCGTGAACAGCGCCGGCTGCGGCTTCTCGCCACTGGCCTCGAGGGCGCGCCAGCGCTTCTGCACCTGCGGCCACAACAGCGCACCGAACAGGAAGGCCGGCGAGGAGGGGCGATCGGACTGGATGCGCGCGTCGGTGTTCTTTAGCGCCGCGGTGATGAAGCGCTCGCCCGAGGGGTCGTCGAGTATGGTGTCCAGCAGCGGCAGCATGCCGTGGTGCAGGCCCTCCGCACGCAACTGGTGTACGCCGCGCAGGGCGTGGCCGGACAACAGCAGTTTCAGCGCCTCGTCGAAAATGCGTGCGCGGGGAATGTTGGCGAGCAGCGGGGCGAGGTTGGCCACTGGCCGGCGCGTCGCTTCGTCGATGTGAAAATCAAGCTTGGCGGCCAGGCGTGCCGCGCGCAGCATGCGCACCGGATCCTCGCGGTAGCGCGTTTCGGGATCACCGATCATGCGCAGCGTATGCGCCTTGCAGTCGGCGACGCCACCAAAGTAGTCGTGCACCTCCTCGCGCGCCGGATCGTAGTAGAGCGCGTTGATGGTGAAGTCGCGTCGCGCGGCGTCGTCCTCCATGCTGCCGAACACATTGTCGGACAGCAGGCGGCCATGCTCGTCCGTGGGACGGTCGTCTTCGTCTTCGGCTTCCTTTTCGCCGTTGGCGCGGAAGGTGGTGACCTCGATGGTTTCGCGCCCACACATCACGTGGACGATCTGGAAACGGCGGCCGATGATGCGCGAACGCCGGAACAGCTTGCGCACCTGCTCCGGCGTTGCGTCGGTGGCCACGTCGAAATCCTTGGGTTTCTTGCCGAGCAGCAGATCGCGCACCGCACCGCCGACGACGTAGGCCTTGAATCCGGCCGCGGCGAGCGTCTCGCAGGTGCGGATCGCGCAGTCGTCGATCAGACCGCGGTCAATCCCGTGTACGGCGCCTGACAGGATTTGCGCGCGCGACATCGCGGCACGCGACTTGCGGCCGAAAACCTTGTTGATGAAACGACGGATCATGAAGTGCGCGCAGGCATGCTGGCAAAAGCAAAGCAGGATTATACCGTTTCCCTCGCGGCAGCTCTCTGCCACAGTATCGCGGTGCCGGGGCCGTACAGGGCTTCCAGCGCGTCGGGCGTCAGCAGTTCGGCGCCCGTGCCCAGGCACCAGCGCCCGTCGCCGTAGAGAAAAAGCAGGCGGTCGCAGTGCCAGGCTGCCCAGTCGGGGTCGTGCAGCGTCAGCACGATGCTGCGCCCGGCGCCGGCTTCTTCGCGCAGCCAGTGGAGCAGGCGCAACCGGTGCGCCGGATCGAGATACGTCAGGGGTTCGTCCAGCAGCATGATTTCCGGCCGCTGCACCGCCAACTGCGCCAGCCGGGCGCGCTGGCGCTCGCCGCCCGACAGGGTGTCGAAGCGGCGGCTGGCGAGGGCAGCGAGGTCCCACATGGCGAAATGCGGTGCGAGATCCGGCGGGCCGCCGCAAGGATAGTGTCCCAGCGCGACAAAATCCGCGACGCTGTCAAAGAAGCCGCTTTCGTCGCCCTGCGGCAACAGGCCGATGCACTGCGCACGGGCGAGCGGCGGCAGTTCGGCAAGCGGTGCACCATCGAGCGTGACCTGGCCCCGAGCCGGCCGCGCAAGGCCGGCCAGCACCGTGAGCAGCGTCGACTTGCCGGCGCCGTTGGTGCCGAGGATGCCGAGGATTTTGCCGGCTGCGAGCGTGAGATCGAGCGCATCGACCAGGGTGCGCGCGCCGGCCAGCAGGGAGATGCCGTGTGAGGCAAGACGCATGGGCTGGATGGAATGGATCCGTGGTTCCCCGTTTCGTTGAGCCATTTTCGTGCAGGTCAGGGCCTGCGCAACAACCACAGCATCATCGGCACGCCGATCAGTGCGGTGAGTACACCGACCGGCAGTTCGCGCGGTGCGATCACGGTGCGCGCGAGAGTGTCGGCGAGCACCAGCAGGGCGCCGCCGGCGAGCGCGCAGGCGGGCAGCAGGGCGCGGTGGCCGATGAAGCCGAGACGGCGCAGGGCATGCGGCACCATGAGGCCGACGAAGCCGATGCTGCCGGCCTGGGCGACGACCAGCGCAGTCGCGGCGCCGGCCAGCGCGAACAATGTCCAGCGTGTGGGGGCGACGGCGACGCCCAGCGAGGCGGCCTTGAGCGGCGACAGTTGCAGCACGTCGAGACGGCGCGCCAGCGTCGTGGCCGTGATCGTGGCGGCGAGCAGGGCGGCGAGCAGCCATGCCGGCTGGCTCGCCCAGGCGAGGTCGCCCATGAGAAAGAACAGCATGCCGGGCAGGCGTTCGGTGGGGGCGAGCGCCAGGACGAGCGCGATGAGCGCGCCGAAGCCGGCGGCCAGCATGACGCCGGCGAGCAGCAGCGGCGTGTGGTCGCGCGCGAGCATGCGCCCGCCGAGCGCGGCGGCGAGTGCGAGCGCGCCGAGGCTGCCGGCAAAGGCGAGGCCCGACACCCAGGGCCACGCCAGCCCCACCGCCATGCCGGCAAGGGCGGCGAGCCCCGCGCCACCGGACGCGCCAAGCAGATAAGGTTCGGCGAGTGGATTGCGGAACAGGGTCTGCATCAGCGCGCCGGCCAGTGCGAGCAGGCCGCCGCAGGCGAAGGCCGCGGCCACGCGCGGTGCGCGCAGATCGGCAAGGATTTGCCGGGCGAGCTCGCGGTCGTCCGGCAGCGCGCCGGCAAAGAGCCCGAGTGCGATGGCCGCAGCCGCGGCCAGCGCAACGAGCGCGGTACGGGCGGTTGCGGACAGAGGGGGGCCTTAGTGTTGCGACGCGGCGGCCGGCGTCGCCTGCGGCAGGACAGTGACGTGCTGCATCACCACCGCTTCGAGCGGCACGTCGTCGTGCGGGCCACGGCGACCGCGCGGTACGGCGACGATGGCATCGACCACGTCCATGCCATCGACCACCTGGCCGAACACCGCGTAGCCCCAGCCCTGCATGCTTTTGCCACGATGGTCGAGAAAGCCGTTGTCGGCGACGTTGATGAAGAACTGCGAGGTCGCCGAATGGGGGTCCATGGTGCGTGCCATCGCCAGCGTGCCGCGCAGGTTCCTGAGGCCGTTGTCGGCCTCGTTGGCGATCGGCTGGCCATTCGGTTTTTCTGTCATGTCCGCCGTCATGCCGCCGCCCTGGATCATGAAGCCGGGGATCACGCGGTGGAACACGGTGCCGTCGTAGAAGCCGCTGCGGACGTAACCGAGAAAGTTTTCGCTCGATTTCGGTGCCTTGTCGACGAACAGCTCGACGGTGATGCGTCCCTTGCTGGTATCGATCGCGACGCGCGGATTTTCTGCCGCGCCGGTTGCGGAAGCGCGGGTCACGGTCGGCGCGCCAGGTTCACCCGCATTGCAGGCGGAAAGGGTGGACAGCAAGATTGCGGCAAACAGGGTGATGGCGGGAAGGGGCCAGCGGATCATCTAAGCACTCCAGGGAAAGAATCGGCGAATTCTACCTGCCAAGGGCCTGTTCGATGGCCTCACGCACCGTATCGAGCGCCTGCCAGCCGGCGGCGATCGGAGTGAGATTGTGGTCCTGCTGCAGGATCAGGGTGGGGAAACCGCGCACACCGGCGCGTCGCGCCTGACGGAAGTGTGCGTGCGTGCGCTCGCGCATGGTTTCGCTGGTGAATGCCGCGCCAAACTCGGCCGCGTCGATACCGAGTTCCGCCGCGCAGGCGGCAAGCACCGCGGCACGGGTGACATCGCGGCCTTCTGCATAAAAGGCGTGCTGGATCGCCGTGAACATGGTGAAGGTACGTGTGGCGTCCAGGCTGGCGACGGCCACCACCGCGCGACAGGCGGGTTCGGTGTCGTAGACGAAGCCGTCCGGCAGGGCGTTCTCGAAGCGGAACGGCTGACCGGTGCGCTCGTGCACCTGTTGCCAATGGTGCAGGATGTCCGCACGCGCCGTCGGCGTCAGCGGCGCTGTCTCGCCTGCGCGCAGGCCACCGAGCACCAGTGCGATCTCCATGCGCGCGCCACAGTCGGCGCGTAAAGCTGCCATCACCGGCGCGAAGCCCCAGCACCACGAGCACATGGGGTCGGCGAAATACCACAGCAGCGGTCGGGTGGATTCATTCATCGCTCAGTCCGGTGGTGGGCGGTGTCGCTCGGACGTAATGCGCCCGGAACGACCCGCAGGAAACGGGCGGACATGCCTTCGGAACGCCGCGCATGTCGTCTCACCCTCTTCCGCGTGCCTCGTAGCGGAGACCGGTCAGCGGAGGCGATGCGCGCGACTGCGCCTTGGGAGGCTTGCATCGTGCTTCGTGGCCGGCGGGCGATCGGCTGCACCCTCGGGTATGCCCAACTGCGGTTTCCAGGCTAATTCTAATGCCCGGTTCCGTACGGCCCAAGGTTTGTGTGCATCGATACCGTTCGGCGGGCTAGCGACCCGCGGGTTGTCCGGTCGCGCCGGTCTGGTCCAGACAGCGGAAGGTCAGGTCGTTGTCCACGGCGAAATTCATGACGAAACGAAACGCTGCCGGGTCGGCTTGAAGCAGGCGCATGTCGACGCGCAGGCCACGCGTTCCCTCGAACGTGACCGGTCGCACGGCGGGAGCGTAGCGCAGCAGCTTGTCCTTGCCGAAGCTGGAGAAGCCGCCGGCCAGCCGATCGACCCAGTCGCTCGGCCGGAAGGGACGCCCCGACAGCGTGACGCCGAGAATGAGCAGGGCCTCGCACGCGTGATCCGCGAGTGCGCCGGCGGCGGACGTTTCGCTCATTATGCGCCACCCTTGCGGAGAAAGAAGGTCCATTGGCCGGGATGGGTCTGCTGGCTCTTCAACAGAACGTTGCCGGTGGCGGCGCACCATGCCCCGACTTCTTCCCGGCTGGCCGGGCAGGTGCTGACGAGCTTCACGACCTGTCCCCAGAGCATTTTGCCGAGCATCCGGCTCGCCTCGATGACCGGGGTCGGGCAGGGCTTTCCGCTCACGTCGAGCGTGGCATCGGCGGCGATCGCGGCCTTGTTCCCCTTGCTCACGCGGTATTCGCCGATGCCGTCGGGGCTGCGGGCGGAATGGACGACCTCGTTGCCGGTGCGCGCCGCCCAGGCGAACAGGTCGTCCCGCGTGCCGGGGCAATCCGATCTGAGCAGCAGCGTTTCGCCGGCGCGCAGGCCGTCCAGGGCGTGGCGGACGCCGAGCAGCGGGTGCGGGCAGACCTGTCCGGTCAGGTCCAGGACGGCGCTCGGTTCGTGTGAAATGGGGGCGTGCATGGTTGCGGTCTCCTGTGTTCGATGTGTTGCGGGTGTGCCGCTGGCGCGCGGGTTGCCAGACTGACGTGTGGATGACGGCCGTTGCCGTACATCGAGCGCAATCGTAGCAATGCTGGAAATGAAAATAAAAGAATAAAAAGATATGGTTTAATAACCATTGGTTATAAAGGTTTGCTTATAAAGGTTGCCATGAAGCTCCAGCAACTGCGCTATCTGTGCGAGGTCGTCCGTCAGGGATTGAATGTTTCGGCGGCGGCCGGGCAGTTGCATACCTCGCAACCGGGTGTGTCGAAACAGATCCGGCAACTGGAAGACGAACTGGGGGTTACCCTGTTCGTTCGCAACGGCAAGCGACTGACGGAGCTGACCGAACCGGGCAGGGCGATCGTGGCCATGGCGGAGCGGGTTTTGCGGGAGGCGGACAATCTCAGGCAGGCGGGCCGGGATTTCAGCGACGAAACCAGCGGCAGCCTGGTCATCGCGACTACGCACACGCAGGCACGCTATGCCTTGCCCGCTGCGGTGAAGGCCTTTGTGCAGCGCTATCCCGCGGTCAATCTCGTGCTGCACCAGGGCAATCCGAGCCAGGTCGCGCAGATGGTGCTTGCCGGCGAGGCCGATCTCGCCATCGCCACGGAGACCATCGCGGAGGTCAGGGAGCTTGTCAGCATGCCGTGCCATACTTGGAATCACGGCATCATCGTGCCGCCGCGGCATCCGTTATTGAAGGCGGGCGCACTGTCCCTGGAAGCGATCGCGCGCTATCCGGTCGTCACCTACGACACTGCGTTCGCCGGACGCTCGCGCATCAACCGGGCATTCGAGCGCAAGGGACTGGCGCCACGGGTGGTGCTGACGGCCATCGACTCGGACGTGATCAAGACCTATGTCGAACTCGGTCTGGGGGTCGGCATCGTCGCACAGATGGCCTTCGATCCGCGTCGCGACAAGGGTCTGCGCATGCTGGATGCAGGGCATTTGTTCGAGACGAGCACCACGCGCATCGGGCTGCGCCACGGCGCGTTTCTGCGGCGTTACGTCTACGATTTCATCCGGCTCTTCGCGCCGCGCCTGACGCGCCAGATGGTGGACGCCGCGATGCGCGGCGGAGGCGCGGATTTCGAGCTTTGAGCGGTGTGCCCGCCTATTCCCTGGGGGCGCCGAAATCGGACAGGCGCAGCGCGTTCAGGACCACCAGCAGGGAACTCGCCGACATGCCGATGCCGGCAAGCCACGGCGTGACGTGACCGAGCGCGGCGGCGGGGATGGCGATGAGATTGTAGCCGAGCGCCCAGCCGAGATTCTGGCGCACGATGCGCTGCGTCTTGCGCGCGAGCGCCACGCCCTCGGCAAGCGTGCCGAGGCGGCTGCCCAGCATCACCATGTCGGCGGCGGCCTGGGCGACGTCGGTGCCCTCGCCCATGGCGATCGACACCTGCGCGCCGGCGAGCACCGGCGCGTCGTTGATGCCGTCACCGACCATGGCGACGATGCGGCCCGCGTCCTGCAGCGTCTTGACGTAGGCGAGCTTGTCTTCGGGCAAGGCACCGGCGCGCCAGGTGTCGATGCCGAGCTGGCGCGCCACGTCTTCCACCGCCGGCGCGGCGTCGCCCGACAGCAGGTGCAGGCGCAACCCCTGCCGGCGCAGGGCGGCAAGCGCGTCGGCGGCGTCGGCGCGCAGGGTGTCGGCGAGTGCGAACCAGGCGATCGCCACGCCGTCCTCGGCGAGCGCGACCGAGGTCGCACCCGCTTGCGTGGCGGGCGGTGCCGCATCGGCGGCGGCGAAGCGCGGCGTGCCCAGCCGGTAGGTGTGGGGTCCGATGCGTCCTTCGACGCCGTGGCCCGGCGTGTTGCACAGATCGCTCGCGCCCGATGCGGGGGTGACGCCGTCGCGCAGTGCGCGCGCGATGGGATGTTCGGAACCGGCTTCCAGCGCGGCGGCGAGCGCGCGCACTTCGGCCGCGCTGCGCCCGGCCAGCGGCACCACTTCGCGCACCGCCAGATGTCCGCGGGTCAGCGTGCCGGTCTTGTCGAATACGAGATCGGTGGCGCGTGCGAGGGTTTCCAGCGCGTGGCCGCGCGTGGTGAGGAGTCCGAGGCGCGTCAGACGCCCGGTGCCGCTGGTCAGTGCGGCCGGGGTGGCGAGCCCGAGTGCGCAGGGGCAGGTGACGACGAGAACCGACACCACGATCCACAACGCGCGCGACGGATCGTGGAGGTACCAGACGTAACCGACCGCTGCGCTGATCACGAGCAACAGCGCGATGAACCAGGCGGCGGCGCGGTTGGCCACCTGGCCGATGCGCGGTTTTTCGCTCTGCGCGCGATCGAGCAGGCGCACGATGGACGCCAGACGCGTATCGGTGCCGAGCCGGTCCACCCGCACCACCAGCGGGCTCGCCTCGTTGAGGCTGCCGCCGACCACCCGGGCGCCGGCAGTCTTGGCGACCGGCAGCGACTCGCCGGTGAGCATGGCTTCGTTCACTGCGCTGTGCCCTTCGATCACCACGCCATCGGCCGGCAGCGTCTCCCCCGGCCGCACCAGCACATGATCACCGGGTTGCAGGCGCGCCACCGGCACCTGCTCGGTGTCGCGTGCGGGCCAGGCGGGCAGCCGCGTGGTCGCCGCGGGAATGAGCTTGACCAGTTCCTCCACCGCCGCACCGGCGCGCCGGCGCGCGTTCAGTTCGAGAAAACGCCCGGTGAGCAGCAGGAAGACGAACATGTTCACCGAGTCGTAATAGACTTCGCCCTGGCCGGTGAAGGTGCTGTAGACGCTGGCGGCGAACGCCGTGCCGATGCCGAGCGCGACCGGCACGTCCATGCCCAGCATGCGCCGGCGCAGATCGCGCCAGGTGCCGACGAAGAACGGCCACGCCGAATAGCCCACCACCGGCAGCGTCAGCACCAGGCTCGCCCAGCGCATGATGGCGCGGATGTCGTCGGTCATGTCGGTCGCCGTATAGGTCGGCAGCGCGTACATCATTACCTGCATCATGCCGAGCCCCGCGATCGCCAGGCGGCGGATCGCGGTGTTGCGCTCGCGCCGGTGGAGGTCGTCGGCACGGGCGGCATCGAAGGGGTGGGCGAGGTAGCCGATGTCGGACACTGCCTTGAGGATCGCGGACAACTGGATGCGGCGGTCGTCCCAGCGCACCCGCGCGCGCCGTGTGGCGTAGTTGATGTCCACCGAAAGCACACCGGGGAGCGCCGCGATGTGGCGTTCGTTGAGCCAGATGCACGCGGCGCAGACGATGTTTTCCAGGATCAGCGCCGCTTCACGGACGTGCTCGGCCTCGACGCGCACGAAGCTTTCCTGGATTTCCGGCAGGTCGTAGAGACCCAGTTGCGCGAGTTCGGCCTCGGCTTCGCGCGGGGTCGCGGGCAGCGCGGTACGATGCGTGTAATAGGCACCCTGACCACTGTCGATGATGGTCTGCGCCACCGCCTGGCAGCCGTGGCAGCATGCCGCGCGGGTATTGCCTTCGAACGTGACGGGGTAGTGCGCGCCCTCCGGAACCGGCTGGCCGCAATGGAAACAGGACGAAAAAGACGGGGTGTCCGCGAGGCCGGGAGAGCGGCTCACGAAACACCCCGTGGCAGGGTGCCCCAATACGGCAGTCTCGGGAGAGAGGACGAGCCTGCCGCGAGCGCCGGATACAACGCATCTTTAGTGCCGGTGGCGGCTGCCAGACGGCCGGAGCACCGGGTAAGCGCTCCGGTTGGCAAACCTGGTGCCGAAGCTCGTGACTGCGGCACCGATCCGGAAAGACTGGTCCTGCGTGTTACTGTCGCCATTCTTCAAATTGCCATGCGCGGCTGCCGGGACGGCAAATCCGGCATTATATGCCGGTCGTCGAAACGATCCGGCCGGGAGCGTGCCGGCGCATAGCAGGCTTGAAGATGCGCATATCATAATATGCCGATGTCGCGTCGGCAAGGGGGTGCGGGTTATGATTTCCGGCATGTCCCCCGGTGAGTCCTGCTTTCCACCCGTCGATACCGCGCTCGCCTGCCCCAACGGCCTGCTGGCGAAGGGCGGCGACCTGTCGTTGCCGCGTTTGCTCGATGCCTACCGCCACGGCGTCTTCCCCTGGTTCAATCCCGGCGAGCCGATCCTGTGGTGGAGCCCCGACCCGCGCATGGTGCTCGTGCCGGACGAAATCCGCATCAGCCGTTCGCTCGCCAAGCGCCTGCGCAACGCGGACTTCGAACTGCGCGTCGACAGCGCTTTCGTCGAGGTGATGCGCGGCTGCGCCGAACCACGCCGCGGCGAGGCAGGCACCTGGATCTCGCCGGTGATGATCGCCGCCTATTCGCGCCTGTTCGATGCCGGCTATGCGCACTCGGTGGAAACCTGGCACGATGGCCGCCTGGTGGGCGGGTTGTATGGCGTCGCCATGGGCCGCATGTTTTACGGCGAATCCATGTTCAGCCGCATGCCCGATGCGTCCAAGGTGGCGCTGGTAAGGCTCGCGCGGCAGTTGCATGCCTGGGGTTTCGGGCTCATCGACTGCCAGATGGAAACCCCGCATCTTGGCAACATGGGCGCGCGCCCGATTCCGCGCGCCACGTTCGTGACGCGGCTCGCGGAATTGGTAGACTTGCCTCATCGTCCCGGCCCCTGGCGTTTCGATGCCCTCTCCCCAACCCTCCCCCGTTCGGGGGAGGGGGCAAACGTAAAGCCCAAACCGATTTAATGCACCCGACTGAACCACCTTTCCAGCGCATCCAGTTCTACCTGACCGCGCACTACGACTGCAGCTACCTGCCCGGTCGGCACGCGCGTTCGCAGGTCGCCACCCCGGCGCATCTCATCGATGTCCGCGCGTACAGTGCGCTGATCCGCGCGGGCTTTCGTCGCAGCGGCCAGTTCACCTACCGGCCGCATTGCGAGACCTGTAATGCCTGTGTGCCGGTGCGCGTCGACGTGGCGCGTTTCGTGCCCAGCCGTACCCAGCGCCGCTGCCTCGCGCGCAACCGGCATCTTGCCGCGCGCTTCCTGCCGCTCGACTTCCACGAAGCACATTACGCGCTGTATCGCCGCTATCTCGCCAGCCGCCACGCCGGCGGCGGTATGGATCGCGACAGCCCCGGGCAGTACACGCAGTTCATGCTGTCGTCCAACGTCGATTCGGTGCTGGTGGAGTTTTGCGACGGCGGTGAGCCGGTGATGGTCTCGGTGATCGACCAGGTCGAGGATGGCCTGTCCGCCGTTTACACCTTCTTCGATCCGGCGCGCGAAGCACAGAGCCTCGGCGTCTATGGTGTGCTGTGGCAGATCGAGCTTGCGCAGCGGCTGGGGCTGCCCTACGTCTACCTCGGCTACTGGATCGCGGACAGCCGCAAGATGGCCTACAAGCAGCAGTACGCGCCACTCGAGGGTCTGCGCGACGGCCGCTGGCAGGTGATCGACGCCGCATGAGGCAGGTGTTCGCGGCAGCGGCGCTGGCGCTGCTCGCCGGCTGCGCGCTCACCGTGAGCGATCCGCGCGCGCTCACGCCCCTCGACAGCTTCGTGCCGCTCGTGGCGGATGCGCGGGTGTGGGTCGAACCGGGCTACGAAGCGTATGGCGCGCGCGTTGCCGCCGCGCTGCCGGCCGCCATCGCGCGCGTGGAGGCGGCGCATTATTTGTCCTTCGCGCGTGCGCCGCGCGTCCATGTGTGCGGCACCGAAGCCTGCTTCCAGCGTCATGTGCTGACGCCGAAACTGTCCGCTGCAGTGGTGCCCGACAACCGTCTGATCCTGTCGCCCAATCTCGACGGCAAGGAAAGCCACCGCCTGTCTGCGCTCCTCACCCACGAACTCGCCCATCTGCATCTGGGCCAGCGCATCGGCCATTACCACCCGACGCTGCCGGTGTGGTTTCATGAAGGCTGGGCGGCGCTCACCGCCGACGGCGGCGGTGCCGAATACGTCAGCGACGCGCAGGCAATCGCGGCGATCCGTGCCGGACGCCGCGTCAACCTCGCCCTGCGCGATGTCCCCGGCAAGCGCCATCGTGCCGGCGCGTCCGGCATCGGCATCTTCGAGTTCTACCGCCAGTCCATGCTCCTGGTCGGCTGGCTGAAGGCACAGGACGAGGCGGGTTTTCGCCGACTGGCGCTGGCGGTGCAGGACAACGCCGATTTCGAGATCGCCTTCTGGAACATCTACGGCCAGGCGCCCGCCGACCGTCTCGCGGGGTTCTTCGACGGTGTTCTGGGCGATAATCTCCCCGTCCAGGCCGCCCCGGCCCAACCCTGACCGCACGATGAAACCCTATCTCGACCTGATGCGCCACGTGCTCGAGCACGGCACGAAAAAAGACGACCGCACCGGCACCGGCACGCTCTCGGTGTTCGGCTGGCAGATGCGCTACGCGCTCAGCGAAGGCTTCCCGCTCGTCACTACCAAGAAATGCCATCTGCGCTCGATCGTCCACGAGCTGCTGTGGTTCCTGCAGGGCGACACCAACATCGGCTACCTCAAGGACAACGGTGTCTCGATCTGGGACGAATGGGCCGATGCCAACGGTGATCTGGGCCCGGTCTACGGCCACCAGTGGCGCACGTGGCCCGCGCGCGACGGCGGCAGCATCGATCAGATCAGCGAGGCGGTGAAAACGCTCAAGATCAACCCGGACTCCCGGCGCATCATCGTTTCCGCCTGGAACGTCGCCGATCTCGACCGCATGGCGCTGGCGCCCTGCCATGCCTTCTTCCAGTTCTATGTCGCCGACGGCCGGCTTTCCTGCCAGCTCTATCAGCGCAGCGCCGACATCTTTCTCGGTGTGCCGTTCAACATCGCCAGCTACGCGCTGCTGACCATGATGATGGCGCAGGTCACCGGCCTGAAGTTGGGCGACTTCGTCCATACCCTGGGCGATGCGCACCTCTACCTCAACCACCTCGACCAGGCGCACGAACAACTGTCGCGCGAACCGCGTCCCCTGCCGCGCATGCGCATCAATCCCGAGGTGCAGGACATCTTCGCCTTCCGCTTCGAGGATTTCACGCTCGAAGGCTACGATCCGCACCCGGCGATCAAGGCGCCGGTGGCGGTTTGACTGGTGAATGGTGCGCGGCTGTTCCGCGCAGTTCTCCCCTTCCCCTTGAGGGGGAGGGGCTGGGGGAGAGGGTGACACGCCTTGCAGAATACTGACAAAGAAAATCGCGGAAAACCGCGCGTCAGCATCATCGCCGCACTCGCGAAGAATCGCGTCATCGGCATCGAAAACCGCCTGCCGTGGAGGCTGCCGGAAGACCTTGCCCACTTCAAGGCCCTCACCCTCGGACATCCTGTCCTCATGGGGCGCAAGACCTTCGAGTCGCTGGGGCGTCCGCTGCCCGGGCGCACCAACGTCGTCATCACGCGCAACTGCGACTATCGTCCGGAAAACTGCCTCGTTGCCGAGTCGATTCCCGCCGCGCTCGCGCTGTGCCGCGACAGCGACGAAGTCTTCTTCATCGGCGGCGCCGAGCTTTACGCGCAGGCCATTCCCCTCGCCGACCGGCTGTATCTCACCGAAGTCGACATCGACGCGCAAGGCGACGCCTGGTTTCCCGAGTATGACCGCGGCGCGTTCCGTGAAATGTCGCGTGAACCACACGTGGGCGCGAAGGGAGACCCGCTCCACTTTGATTTCGTGGTCTATGTGCGTGCGTAGAAGGGACTGTTTTGTTCCGTCATCGCGAGGCGTGAGCGACGTGGCGATCCAGAAGGTGTCGATCGGCAAAGGAAGTGCCAGGTGTTTGTTTCCACTCGGTTCGGCCGCTCGCCGGGACGGCGGCAGCGGATTTGCTCAGCATCTTCCTGCAGCATCCGCATAGGCCAAATCAATGGGATGTAGGGCGGGCGCTGATCCGACAAGTCGGATTGAAGCCCAACCTACGGCCTGTTTGACAATCCAGCCAGGCCGGCCATACGCCGCCAATAAGCGCTGACGAAGCGGTGTTGATCGACCGCTTTCCAGCCTGATCTGCGATCAACCGTCCGACGCTTGCGCACCCCCCTGGCGTTTCGCGATGTAGAGCGCGTCGTCGGCGGCACGCAGCAGGTCTTCCGGGCGCATCATGTTGTCCTGCACCTCGGCGACGCCGATGCTGATCGCGCCGTTCCAGCATTCGGTCCCGTCTTCCGCATGGAAAGGTGCGCGCGAGGCGAGGATTTTTTCCGCAACCTGGGTGGCACCGTCGCGCGGGCTGCGCGGACAGATCACGAGAAATTCGTCGCCGCCGAGCCGGCACACGATGTCGCTGGTGCGCACGGCGTCCTGCAGACGGGTTGCCAGTGCGCGCAGTATCGCATCGCCGGTTGCATGGCCGAAGGTGTCGTTCACCTGCTTGAAGCGGTCGGCGTCGAGCATCAGCACGGACAGTGGGGTGCTGTTGTGTCGGGCTTCGCGCCACAGTTCGTCTAGTGCGGAGATCGCGAAACGGCGATTCGGCAGAGCGGTGAGGTCGTCGCGGATGGACAAGACGTGCAGTTGCTGATTGGCGCGCTCCAGTTCGGCGGTGCGCTGCCGGACGCGTTCGTCGAGCTCCTGGTTGAGCGCCCGCAGCGCGCGGTTGCGTTCGGAGACGAGCTGAAACAGTCCGCTCAGCGCCGCGAGCAGCGGTTCGGTCCTGGCCTGCGTGTGGCCGAGATCCTCGTCGTAGGCGGTTTGCGGTGTCTGTCCGCTTTCGATCGCACGCATTTGCCGGGCCATACTCTGGTCGACGCCGAGAATATGATACGCGAGCCAGTTCACCAGAAAATCGACCAGCTCGCGGGCGCGGTCGGCGGTGATACCCTGGCCGCTTTCGCCCAGGACGAGCGCCTCCTGGGTGAAGGCATGGTGCGCGGCGCGGTGCTGTTCGAGGTGGCGTCGATCGAGGCACGCCTTCTCCATGAGTGCCTCCTCCCCGCTGAAGTGGCTGCCGACGTAGTCGAGCAGTGCGTCGCGCGCGAACGCGAAGGCGTCTGTGTCGATGGCATCGCTGGACATGACCAGTTCGCCGAGGTCGTTGATGAGTTCAACCAGACGCTGGTGCTGGTGGTCGATTGCGGGCAATCCGGTAAGGAATGTCTCGTTCCAGTTGAACAGCGTGGACATGGGTGACCGTGCGGGGAAGAGCGTATGTGAAAATTATCCTCCAACGAGCGGTGCATGGGGAGAGCTCCGGATCGGCGGTGGCAAGGAGACTGGAACAGGTGATGGAGGGAAACATGAATCCTGTTGCCATCATCGGCGGCGGTCCGGCCGGACTGATGGCGGCGGAACATCTCGTGCAGGCGGGAATCGTGGTCGACGTCTACGATGCGATGCCCTCGGTAGGACGCAAACTTCTGCTGGCGGGGGTGGGCGGACTGAACATCACCCATGCCGAGCCGTTCGAAGTCTTCGTCTCGCGCTACGGCGCGCGTGCCGGCGTGATTCGCCCGCTGCTCGAAGATTTTTCGCCGGATGCGCTGCGCGCGTGGGTGCACGCGCTGGGTATCGAGACTTTTGTCGGCTCGTCGGGGCGCGTGTTTCCCGTGGGCATGAAAGCCGCGCCGCTGTTGCGCGCCTGGCTGCACCGGCTGCGGCAGGCGGGGGTGCGCTTCCATGTGCGACACCGCTGGGCAGGATGGGATGAGACCGGCGCATTGCGTTTTGTCACGCCAGTGGGTGAACGGCTTGTGCATGCTGAAGCGACGGTGCTGGCGCTGGGGGGCGCGAGCTGGCCGAAGCTGGGGTCGGACGGCACCTGGGTGCCATGGCTCGCAGCTCGCGGCGTCGACGTCGCACCGCTCGTGCCGGCCAACTGCGGTTTCGACGTCGCGGGCGGCTGGAGCGCGCATCTGCGAAGCTGTTTCGCAGGCCGGCCGCTGAAGACCGTCGCGCTCAATTTCACTGATTCCGCCGGCAGGCAATACGAACGCCGCGGCGAACTGATGCTGTCGGATACCGGTATCGAGGGTGGCCTGGTGTACGCCGTGTCGGCGGCGCTGCGCGACACCATCGCGGCACAGGGGGCAGTGACGGTGCGGCTCGACCTGCTGCCCGACTGGCCGCTGGCGCGTGTCGCCACCGCGGTGGCGTATCCGCGTGGCGCACGTTCGCTGTCGAGCCATCTGCAGAGCCGCCTCGGCATCCGTGGCGCGAAGATGGCGCTGCTGCGGGAAGTCCTCACGCCCGACGAATTTAAGGACGCGGCGAAGCTCGCCCAGGCGATGCAATCGCTGCCGCTGGTCCTGTCGGCGCCGCGTCCCATCGCGGAGGCGATTAGCAGCGCCGGGGGCGTCCGCTTCGAGGCGCTCGACGAGAACCTGATGCTGCGTGACCTGCCCGGCGTGTTCGTCGCCGGCGAGATGCTCGACTGGGAGGCGCCCACCGGCGGCTATCTGCTGAGCGCGTGCTTTGCCAGCGGATGCGCGGCGGGGCAGGGGGCACTGGCGTATGCGCGCGGCGGATAGTCCGTAATCGCGGCGGGGGCGCCGGTGCGCGGTTGTTGCCGCTTCAGCGGCTGTACCAACCGCGGCCTGCCCCTTGCGGGTGCTCCTGCAATATCGAGGGCCGATGCCGTGATGTCACCATCGCCCCAATCGCGGCGGCGCGCGCCGCTCTACAATACGGCTCCCGGCCCCCGCGCTCTCCGACCCAATCCAGGCGATCCCATACCCATGCTGCGACTGACCGAAATCAAGCTGCCCCTCGACCATGCGCCAGATGCGTTGCGCGCGGCAATCGTGCGGCGGCTGGGGGTTCGGGACGAGGACGTGCTGGAGGCGCGCATCTTTCGGCGCGGCTACGACGCGCGCAAAAAGCACGTGCTGCTGCTGATCTACACGGTCGATGTCGAGGTCAAGAACGAGGCGGCGCTGCTGAAGAAATTCCGCAACGACCGCCATCTCGCGCCGGCGCCGGACATGGACTACCGGTTCGTCGGCCATGCGCCGGAGAATCTGCGCGAACGCCCGCTCGTTATCGGCTTCGGCCCCTGCGGCGTCTTCGCCGCGCTGGTGCTGGCGCAGATGGGATTCAAGCCCATCGTGCTGGAGCGCGGCAAGGCGGTGCGCGAGCGCACCCGGGACACCTGGGGCCTGTGGCGCAAGCACGTGCTCAATCCCGAATCCAACGTGCAGTTCGGCGAGGGCGGGGCGGGGACGTTTTCCGACGGCAAGCTCTACAGCCAGATCAAGGATCCGCGCTTTCTCGGGCGCAAGGTGCTGACCGAGTTCGTCAAGGCGGGCGCGCCGGAGGAAATCCTCTACGTCGCCAAGCCGCACATCGGCACTTTCCGCCTGGTCGGCATGGTCGAGGCGATGCGCCACGAGATCGAGGCACTTGGCGGCGAGGTCCGCTTCCAGCAGCGCGTCAGCGACGTGCTGATCGAGGACGGCCCCGATGGCAAGCGTATCCGCGGGGTGACGCTGGCGAGCGGCGAAACGCTCGCCAGCGAGCACGTCATCCTCGCGCTCGGCCATAGCGCCCGCGACACCTTCGAGATGCTGTACGCGCGCGGCATCCACATGGAAGCCAAGCCATTCTCGGTCGGTTTTCGCATCGAGCATCCGCAGTCGCTGATCGACCGCGCGCGGCTGGGGCCGAACGCGGGCAACCCGCTGCTCGGCGCGGCCGA
>Ga0066256_1000847_pt1 | contig 55097 bp, 49 predicted proteins | sample ThiBio_1000_biof_FD_87107 | JGI IMG/M metagenome (GOLD analysis project Ga0066256, IMG submission 87107) | Wastewater bioreactor microbial communities from Cape Town, South Africa - Thiocy_expt_1000_biof (version 2) | ecosystem: Engineered > Bioreactor > Thiocyanate-remediating >... | reverse complement strand
CGATGCCGACCTGGAGCGCACGTTCCGCGGCGGCCACGCGGGGGGGGCGACCGCCCAAGGAGCCGGCTCCGGCCCCCTCGCCCAGGCAGCCCGCGGCCTCAAGCGGGTGCGCGCGCGCCCGCCGGAGAGCCACCCGCCACCTAGCCACGTCGGCTTGCCCCGCGACGCGACGCCGCCCACAACCCTCCAACCACCGCCCGCCGCCGCCTCCACACGCGCACGACCCCGCGACGGCACAGCATACGGGAACGGGGAGTTTGGGGAGTGGTGTTTCGCTTAAGCGGTCGGCAGGTCATCTCGCACATGAGCACCTCGGTCGGGGCGGTGCTCCTGCTCTCGCTGGCGACGTGCTTCGCGATCATCGTCGCAGCGACCGCCCTGATCCTGGACTTGCGGCAGCGCGAACTGGACCGAGCAAAACAGACCGTCGTCAGCCTGAGCCGGGTCCTCTCCGACCAGACGACGCGTACCTTCGACAGCGTTCTGCTGACCATGCGCGCCGCCCGCGAACGGCTTTCCGACGATATCGGCAGCCGCCTCGGACTCGACAACCCGGCAATCTCCTATCTGCTCCAGGCGCGCGCGGCCGGACTGCCGCAGGTCAAGTCGATCTTCCTTGCCGACAGCCAGGGCCGCGGCATAAATTCGTCGCGCCGGGATTTCGTGCGCAACCTCTCGATGCAGAGCCGGCAGCTTTTCCGCTATCACGCGGACGGCGGCATCAACGACATCTACATCAGCGCGACCGAGAGGGCGAGCGTCGACGGCGAGTGGACCTACTACGTCAGTATTCCGCTGCACGACCGGGAGGAAATTTCCGCGGCATCCTCGGCGCCTCGATCCGGATCGATTTCTTCGAAGCGCTCTACGAATCCATCACGCTGAGCCCGGTCAGCCAGATACTCCTGCTCAACCAGCAGGGCGCGCGCCTGGCCGGAACCCCGCACGACGAAATCGGTTTCGGCCTGACCGAGGCGAACCAGGACGCGCTGAAGCGGCTCAGCGAACAACCCGAAGGCAGCGTGGTGGAAGTCAGCGAGGACTCCCTGCAAGGCCGGCGTTTCGTGGCCTATCGTGACGTCGAAAAATATCCGCTGGAACTCAGCGTCGCCGTCAACGAGCAGGATGCGCTGGTTCCCTGGCGGCATATTGCCCGGCTCATCTGCGCCATTGCTTCCCTGATGCTCGTCGCCATTTCGGGGACAACCCTGCTGGTGGTCCGGAATCTTCGCCGCAAGGGCATTCTGGAAGCCGCCCTCAAGGAGCGCGACGACCAGATCCGGCACATGGTCCAGTCGGTCCGCGACGCCATCATCACCGCCGACGCTTCCCGGCGCATCGTCCTGTTCAACCATGCGGCGGAACGGCTGTTCGGCATCAAGGCCGATGATGCGACAGGACGCCAGATCGAAGAACTGCTGCGCAGCAGCCTGCGCGAACAGCATCACGCCGACCTGCACCGGCATCTGGAGGAAAGCTGGCGCTCGCCCACCAGCTTCGCCCTGCTCACCAACATCGAACTGGTGCGCGACGGCCGCGAGCTACCGGTCGAAATCAGCCTGTCGACCAGCGCCTACCACGGCGACATCCTGCTCACCGCCGTCTTCCGGGATCTGAGCGAAAGCCAGCGCGCGGAACGCGAACTGCTGGAAACCAACCGGCAGTTGCAGGAGCTGTCGGCCGCCCAGAACAACGTCCGCGAACAGGAGCGGACGCGCATCGCGCGGGAGCTTCACGACGAACTGGGGCAACTGCTGACCGGCATCCGGATGGAAGTTTCGTGGCTGGGCGGACGCCTACCGCCCGAGCAGTCGGCCATCGCCGACAAGGTCTTCTCGATCAAGGGTCAGATCGACCAGACCATCGCCTCGATGCGCCGGATTTCCTCGGAGCTGCGGCCGCTGGTGCTCGACGACCTCGGCTTCTCGGCGGCGGCCAGCTGGTATGCCAACCAGTTCTCGGAACGTACCGGCCTGCCGGTGCATCTGGACCTTCCGGCGGAAAACCCGATGCAGGGCGGAGCCGTGGCCACCACCCTGTTCCGGGTGCTGCAGGAATCGCTGACCAACGTCGCCCGGCACGCCAACGCCTCCAGCGTCAAGGTTCGCTTGAGTCGGAACGGCAAGGAATGGACGCTGCGCGTAGCGGACGACGGCGACGGATTCATGCACGACCCGGGCAAGCGCGGCAGCCTCGGACTCGTCGGCATGCGCGAGCGGGTACAGATTCTCGGCGGGCGCCTCTCGGTCGACAGCGCGCCCGGCCGGGGCACCGCGATCGAAGCCGTCATTCCACTTGAAAAATCTCTGGAGAAAACGTGATGGAAAAATACAAGGTTCTGCTGGCGGACGACCACGCGATCATTCGCGACGGCCTCAAGCAGATCATCGACGATACCGACGACTTCACGGTCGCCGGCCAGGCAGCGAACGGCAACGAGCTCATGCAGCTGGTTCGCGATAGGGACTGGGGCGTTCTGATTCTGGACATTTCGATGCCCGGACGCAGCGGACTCGACCTGATCCGCATGATCAAGGACGAAAAACCCGAACTGCCCATCCTCGTCCTCAGCATGCATCACGAGGAGCAATACGCCGTCCGTGCCCTGCAAGCCGGCGCCTCCGGCTACCTGACCAAGGAAACCGACAGCGAAATCCTGATCGCGGCCATCCGCCAGATCGCCGGCGGCGGAGTTTACGTCACCCAGAAGGTCGCCGAACTGATGGTGCACGGCATCCGCCCGAAAACCGAACACCTCCCGCACGACCTGCTCTCGGACCGCGAGTACGAGGTGTTCAACATGATCGTCGCCGGCAAGGGGCTGACCGAAATCGGCGCGGAACTCTCGCTCAGCGTCAAGACCGTGAGCACCCACAAAACCCACATCCTGCAGAAAATGGGACTGAGCAATGTCGCCGAACTGGTGCGCTACGCCATTTCCCACGAGCTCGCCCAACCCACGGATTTCTGACGAAGTCCGCATAGCGCCCGGATACGCGCGAACGCGCGGCGTCCGGGCCGCCCCCGGCCACACTTCTCGCCGCACTCTCCGAAACGCACCCCGCTAAAGGCCGTCTTCCGACGGCAGCCCCCGCACACGCCGGACACTGACCGGGCGCCAAACCTATCCGGCAAGCCCGGCAGGCGCAGCAAAAACCCGACGTCATTTTCCGTTCACGGCCGGCCTCCCCGGCGCGTCGCTACCTGTTTTTCCTACTCACCGAGTCCGCGCCCGGACATAGGAGATTTCCTATGCCTACATTAATCCAACACCGATTGTGGGGTTTTTGCCGCCTCACTAGACTCCGTCCCAAAGGATTAAAGGTCCTTGGCAGCACGTCTCCCGAATATCGTTTAAGGAAAGGTCAGAAAAATGAAAGCCCAGTTCAGTACCGCACCCCTCCTCGCCGCCTCGCTTGCCGCCCTCCTGCTGACTTCGCCGGCGCACGCATTCGACGAAGAAGCCGCCAAGGCGCTGGCCAAGAAGAACGACTGCTTCAAGTGCCACGCGGTGGACAAGACGAAGAAGGGACCGTCGTACAAGAAGATCGCCGAGAAGTTCAAGGGCAAGCCGGACGCCGAGGAAAAGATCATCAAGAACATCACCACCGGCCCGAAGGTGAAGCTCGAGGACGGATCGGAAGAAGATCACAAGATCATCGAGACCAAAGACAAGGCCGAACTCAAGAACCTGATCGACTGGATTCTTTCGCGCTAAGGCAGGACACCAGGGCGCACTCCCGCAGAGGGTGCGCCCTCATCGTAAAAAAATCAGTGGATTGGGGAAAAGAATGAAGTCACTACGACAACTGCTCATGCTGTCTGCCGTGCTCGGCCTGGTGGGAACAGGCACAGGCGCTGCCTTCGCGGCCGAACCGGCCAAAGCCAAGGATGCGCCCAAGGATTTGATCCTGAAGGGGGACGCGAAGTGTACGGGCTGCCACGACGAGGCGGACGACACGAAACCGACGATGCTCGATCTGAAGCCTTCCGTGCTGGCGATCGGCAAGACCAAGCACGGCACCCGGGCCGACGGCCGCACGCCGACCTGTACCGACTGCCACGGCGAAAGCGAAAAGCACGTCAACCACAAGGGCAGCGACAAGCCGCCCAAGGCCGACCGCACCTTCGACAAGAAGAGCAAGACGCCGGTCGAAGCCCGCAACGACGCCTGCCTGAACTGCCACCAGGGCGGCAAGCACATGAACTGGCAATCGAGCACGCACGCCAACCGCGACGTCGCCTGCACCTCCTGCCACACGGTGCACAACGCGCACGACAAGGTGCGCGACAAGAAAACCCAGACCGAGGTCTGCTACACCTGTCACAAAGAGCAGCGCTCCCAGATGAACCGTCCGTCGCACCACCCGGTGCCGGAAGGCAAGATGCAGTGCACCTCCTGCCACGACGTGCATAACGACAATCCGAAGGCGCTGATCAAGAGCAGCACGAACGACACCTGCTACACCTGCCACATGGAAAAGCGCGGCCCCTTCGTGCATAGCCATCAGCCGGTAACCGAAGACTGCGGTATCTGCCACCAACCGCACGGCACGACCGCGCCCAGCCTGCTGAAGAGCCGTGCGCCCTTCCTGTGCCAGAGCTGCCACGATCCGCTCTCCCATCATGGCTCCGCCGTCGGCCAGCCGATGCCTGGCAACACCAGCAAATTCCAGACGGTCGGTCGTGCCTGCGTGAATTGCCATATCAGCATCCACGGCAGCAACAGCACAGAGAACAACGGTCAAGTCCAGAGCTTGCGCCGCTAAACGGGGGGATCAATCATGTTCATGACACAAAAACAGTTCCGCTTGAGTGCCGTCGCTGCCGCCCTGATGGCGGTGTTCGGCAGCGCTCTGGCCGAAGACGCCGAAATCGCCGCGCTGATCGAACTGGACAGCTCGGTTTCCATCGGCGTCGGCAACTGGTCCGGCGACCGCGCCCAGCAGGGCATGTACGACGGGATGCGCGACGGCAAGGCCTACGGCCTGATCGACGCCGAGGTCAACAAGCGCGACAACGATACCGGCACCTGGCTCAAGCTCAAGACCAACAATCTGGGGCTGGACAACAGGGAGATCAAAGGGGAGTACCTGCGCCAGGGCAACGTGGGCATCAGCGCTGAATACAATCGCATCACCCGCGACGACCCGAAGACCATCAGCACCCGTCTGCAAGGCGTAGGCACCACGACCCAGGTCGAGAACGGACTGGCCTCCTTCACCAACCTGACGCTCGGGACGGTGCGGGAGCAGACCAACCTGTCGTTCTACAAGAACCTGCAGCCCGGACTAGACTTCAACCTCAACTTCAAGAACGAGGACAAGAAGGGCGACCGTCTTCACTCCCGGGGCAACGCCTTCCAGTTTGTTGCGGAGCCGATCAACGCCAACACCCGGCAACTGGAAACCAGCCTGAGCTACGCCACCAAGCAGTTCCAGTTGAGCGGCGGCTACAACGGCAGCTGGTACGACACCAAGAACGGCATGCTGACCGTCAACCCCGGAGCCCCGGTCTACCTGACCCAGGGGCTGGACAACCAGGCGCACCAGCTGTTCCTGAACGGCGGCTACAACTTCTCCAAGACCACCCGGGGCACGTTCAAGCTGGAACGTGCCGTGGCGACCCAGAACGACTTCCTTGCCACCAGCGCCGTTCCCGGTCTCGCGTTGGCCGGTACGCCCGACCGCCTGAACGGCAAGGTGGTGACGACCTTGGTGCAGTTTGGCCTGAGCGCCCGGCCGATCAAGGATCTCTCGCTGAACGCGAACCTTCGCTACCACGATGTCGACGACAAGACGCCAATCGCCACGTATAGCGCAGGCGGCGACGCGCCGGATTACATGGCCTACTCCTACCGGACGATCACCGGCAAGCTGGAAGGCACCTATCGCCTGGACCAGAACTACAGCCTGACGGCGGGGCTGGAGGACAAGCGGCAGGACCGCTCGGTGCCGCTGCTCAAGAACGGCAACGAGAAGAACGTGGTGGTGCCCTTGCGCAGGCAGCTCGACGAACTGACCGCCCGTCTGGAACTGCGGCGCTCGCTGTCCGAAACCCTAAACGGCTCCGTGTCCTATCTCAACGCCCGTCGCACCGGTGGCGACGACAAGCGCGGCAAGGCCGGCGCCGACGGCGCCTTCCTGCTGGACCTTTACAACACCATCAATCCGCTGAACACCGCAGACCGGACGCGGGACAAGTTGCGCATCGCCTTCGACTGGGCACCGACGGAAGCGCTCTCGCTCCAATTCACCGCCGAGGAAAGCCGGGACAAGTACGAGAACAGCGCGGCCAGCCCCTACGGTCTGAACAAGGGCACCGGCCGTCTGTACAGCATCGACGCGTCCTACGTCGTCAGCGAAAAGATGAAACTCAACGCTTGGTACTCTTACGACCAGAACGGCAGTAAGCAGGTCGCCTACCGCTCCAACGGCAGCGGTGGCAACCAGCCTGCCAACAAATACTACGATCTGGAGGACACCGGCAACTCCTTCGGTCTCGGTCTGCGGGCGGAGGCCACCTCCCGCCTGAACCTGGGCGCCGATCTGGAACTCTTCCACAGCGTGAGCAAGTATGGGCAGCGGATAGCACCGCTGAACGGGGCGGCCCCGGTGGCCGAGGCCAACTTCGTCACCGGCGTGCCGGATATCCGCAGCGACCGTTTGCGCCTGAGCATGTTCTCCACCTACGCGCTGGACAAGCAGTCCGACGTGCGTCTCGACGTCATCCACGAGCGCTGGAAGACCAACGACTGGACTTGGACATTTGCCAACGGCTCGTCCCTGGCCGATCCGGGAGGCACCCGGTACTTGAGCGATCCGAAGCAGATCTCCAACTTCATCGGCGCACGCTACATCTATAAGTTCCAGTAAGCGAAGTCCGCCCTGCCTGTCGATGCCCCACGCCGTTCATGGAACAGCCTCCATGGCTCGTGGGGCATCGCAGCTTTGCAGCGCCGACGCCTTGATCCAGGTCGGCGCACCACATGACGAGCGTACGGCAGCACGCGACGCTCCGATTCTTCGGGAAACCTGATAATGCATCGGAAAACCCTAGCCGCGCGGATCCTCACGATCGGCGCCTGGCGGCTGGCGGTCTCGACGCTGGCGAACGCCGCCGACAAGGCGCCGGCCAAGCTCGACAACGCCAGTTGCCTGAGTTGCCACGAAGCCGGCAAGCACAAGATCGAGGTGCCGGGAAAGGACGACGAGAACCGCCCGCTGACCCCGGTTAACGTCGCGAAACTCGGCAAGAGCGTGCACGCCAAAATGGAATGCGTGGCCTGCCACACCGACATCGTCGACGCCAAGGAAAACCACCAGAAGGTCGCGAATGCGGCCAAGCCGGACTGCGCTTCTTGCCACGAGCAGTTGTGGAATGCCTCCCGGAAGAACGGCCAGGAAAAGAGCCTGCCGCGCCTGGGCGTCGTCGCCCAGAACATCGAGGCCTATCGCGAATCCTTCCACGCCCGCCCGGACTCGGACGATCCGGACCGCGCCAAGGCCACCTGCCACGAATGTCATGCCACGCACGAGTTCGCCGTGCCGGCGAAAGGCACGCCGGAGCGCGACCAGTGGCGCCTGACGGTGCCCCAGACCTGCGGCGCGAAGTGCCACGAGGAGCAGCTCGAAGACTTCGAAGGCTCGGTGCACGGCGAACTGGTGATGGGCAAGGAAGACCCCAAGGGCGCGGTCTGTTCCGATTGCCACAGCACACACCAGATCAAGGGCGCTTCCTCCGACGCCTTCAAACTGAAGAACGTCGAGGCCTGCGGCGACTGCCATCAGGAAGAACTGAACAGCTACCGCGACACCTACCACGGCCAGGTGCACAAGCTCGGTTTCACCTACACGGCAAAATGCTCGAACTGCCACGGCAGCCACGGCATCAAGAAGGGCGACGACCCGGCCTCGAAGGTCAATCCGAAGAATCGCCTGAAGACCTGCCAGAGCTGCCACAACGGCAAGCCGAACGGCCTGCCGCTGGCGACCGAGGGCTTCATCACCTTCGGCCCGCACGCCAACAGCCACGACTTCGACAAGTATCCGCAGATGTGGATCACCACGAAGTTCATGGTCGGCCTGCTGATCGGCGTCTTCGCCTTCTTCTGGCTGCACTGCGCCCTGTGGTACTACCGCGAATGGCAGGAACGCAAGACGAAGACGCATGAAACCCGCGTTCGTGCGCACGAGGCGCTCGGCATTCCGCCCGGCCAGCACTTCGTCCGCTTCGCCTGGGGCTGGCGCGGCGCCCACCTGGGCTTCGCCCTGGTCACCATGACCCTGGTGCTGACCGGCACGACGGTGATGTTCGCCGACAGCAGCTGGGCGCCGGTCGTGGCCAGCGCGCTGGGCGGTCCGAAGGTGCTCGGCTACATCCACCGCATCGCGGCGGCATGCTTCGTCGGCATCTTCATGATCCACTTCATCTATGTCATGCAGAAGCTGCTGCGCAGCAAGACCTTCCGCTGGTTCGGACCGGATTCGCTGATCCCGAACTGGAAGGATCTGAAGGATTGCGTCGACATGTTCAAGTGGTTCTTCGGCAAGGGCCCGCGTCCACACTTCGATCGCTGGACCTACTTCGAGAAGTTCGACTACTGGGCGGTCTTCTGGGGTGTGAACATCATCGGCTGGAGCGGCCTCATGCTGGCCTTCCCGCACGTCACGGCGAAGTTCCTGCCGGGCTGGGTGTTCAACGTCGGCACGCTGGTCCACGGTGAAGAAGCCTTCCTGGCAGCCGTCTTCCTCTTCACGGTGCACTTCTTCAACAACCACTTCCGTCCGGACAAGCTGCCGCCGCCCGACGTGGTGATGTTCACCGGAACGCAGTCGCTCGAGGAATTCAGCCACGAGCATCCGGCGCAGTACCAGCGCCTGGTCGAAAGCGGCGAGCTGGAGAAGTATCTGGTCGACGCTCCGTCCCGCCAGATGCATGTCGGCTCGGTGATTCTCGGCCTGCTGCTGATCACCGTCGGCCTGACGCTGCTGGTACTGGTGACCACCGGCTTCTTCAAGATCTAAAGCGCAACTGAGCCGGGCCTGTTCGGGGAGGGATTCGTCCCTCCCCTTTTTTCATCTATCAGCGAACTCACGACCATGACACTTTTCATCCTGCTGGCAACCGTCCTGCTCGCTCTGGTACTTGCGTTGATCGTTCCGCCGCTCTGGAAAAAGCGCGGCGCCGGCGTCTCGGACGCGGAAGGAAGGGAGGCCAATCTGGCCGTCTTCCGCAACCAGCTCGCCGAGCTCGAGCGCGAACGCGACGAGGGCTCCCTAGCCGCGGCAGAATTCGAACAGGCGCAGGGCGAGCTGCGCCGCCGCCTGCTCGAGGAAGTTTCTTCCGCAAGCACGGCGGCGCCCGAGGGCCGCACGGCGCCCAGCCGCAAGACCGCGATAGCCCTGATCTTCGTCCTCCCCCTGCTGGCCGCCGCCGGCTATGCGCAGTTCGGCACGCCGCGCGCATTCGACCCGCTCGCCGCCGCCCAGGCGCCGTCGCTGGCCCCGGAGAAAATCCAGGGGATGATCGACGGACTGTCCAAGCACCTGCAAGACAACCCGGGCGATACCGAAAGCTGGCTGATGCTCGCCCGCGCCAACCTGTCGCTCGAACGCCACTCGGAAGCGGCGGCCGCTTACGGCAAGGTCGAGGACGCCATGGGTGGCGACCCCGACTACCTGACGAGCTACGCCGACCTCCTGGCGATGCTCGCCGGCGGCAAGCTGAGCGGCAAACCGCTCGACCTGATCGAAAAAGCGCTGCGCATCGACCCCGAGCACGTCCTGGGACTCTGGCTGGCGGGCACCGCGGCCTACAACCGCAACGATTACGCGGGCGCCGCCGGCTACTGGGAACGCGCCATCAAGGTGCTGCCGCCCGACTCGGAGGACGCCCGCATGCTGGGCGAGAGCGCAGCCGAAGCCAAACGGCGCGCCACGCTGAAGATCGACCCGGCGCAAACGGTCGCCGGCAAGGTGGAACTGTCGCCCAAGCTCGCGACGCAGGCCGCCCCGGACGACACGGTCTTCATCTTTGCCCGCCCGGCCGACGGTACGCGCGTCCCGCTCGCCGTCGCCCGGGTGCGCGTCGCCGACCTGCCCTACGCCTTCGTCCTCGACGACAGCACGGCGATGACGCCCGAGCGGAGCATCTCCGGTGAAAGCCGCGTCATCGTCGAAGCCCGCGTATCGCGCACCGGCAACGCAATCGCCAAGGACGGCGACCTGCAGAGCGAAGCGCTCACGACCAGAGTCGGCGAACGCAGCCTGCGCCTGAAGATCAATCGCATCGTCCGCCGCCCGGCTCCCGGCGCATGACGGATCCCCGCCGGCCGCGACGAAACGCAGCCGGCGCCCCCCCCTTGGGCACGGCAGTCAATGCAATACGACTTTCAGCCAACCTAACGATGAATTTCGACTTTCATACAAGCACTTTCAACCCGGCCGCCATCAACACCAGCGCCAAGGCAACCTGTATCCAGCGCCCTACGATTTTCCCGGAAAGCAGGCTTCCCAACAGCACTGAGGGGATGGAACCCACCAGCAAGCTGGACAACATCCACCAGTCCACCATCCTGGCGAACAGATAACCGAGACCTGCGACAATGGCCACCGGAATGGCATGGACGATATCGGTGGCCACCAACCGATGGGGCGTCATTCGCAACGGATATAGGTACAGCAATATCACGCTACCAAGCGCACCGGCACCGACCGAGGTAAGGGCAACGCTTAAACCCAAGCCCCCCCCAGAAAATACTGTCAACGCGGGTTGCATGGCTTTGAACCGTTCAGGCTGACCAATTCTTCGTCCGCGGGCATACGTCACCAGCTTTGGCGCAACCAGCAAGCCAACCGCCGTGATCAGGACCACCACGCCAATGGCTTTGGTCAACCAATCAACCCTGTCGATTTGTGCCCCCAAACTAACAATCACAACGATGAGCGACGCCACCGGCAAGCTTCCCATCCACAGGCGTCTGGCCACTTGCCAATCGACATGACCATTGGTGTGATGCACCCGAGCACCGACGAGTTTGGTGATGGCTGCAAACCAAAGGTCTGTCGCAATAGCAGTGGTCGGAGACACCCCAAAGACGATCAGCAAGATGGGCGTCATCAGCGCCCCACCTCCGACCCCGGTCAATCCGACCACAAAGCCGGTCAGCGCACCGGCGCAGGCATAAGCCGCATTGATCATGCGGCGATCAGTTCCGCGTCACGCGTGGCGACAAAGGAAAAGGGAGCGTATCAGGCTCGTCGCAACGCGGTAGCTGGCCGCATACCAACGGTTCCAGATGATTAAGCGGCACCTGATGTACTGCCAAGCCAGCCTCCGTGAGCGGACTCAGGTCGGCTTTTTGCTGCCCAGCCCCATTTCCTAACGCGTGCCTCGCCATGGTGGCATCACCCACCAAGCGAACGACCGACAAGCCCTGTTCGATAAGAGCCGCACAACCATTTTGTCGCATAACACATTTCTTTGTGCTTTAATTTATAAAAACAATCTTAACACGAAAAATTACAGAACGATGCCAGCAAATATACATACTGCGACACACCAGAATCCAGCTTTGCTCAACCTCGACGCTCTGCAAGTCTGGGACACTGAACTCGCCTTCGTTCACCTTCGCGCAATGGGCGAAGCTGACACCAAGCGCACCGCGGAACGGCGGCTGAATGCACTTGCATTGCTGCCCAAAGAACTTACCCAGACCGACTTACTGGATGAAGGCGACCACCCACCAAACCGCCTCGTGCTCGATTGGGCCATTGACCAAGCCCGTAAGCGGCGTGACCGGGTGTTGTTCGCCCAGCTAAGCCCGCTGCCTGGTGGTCAGCCCTGCCTACACGCCAACGATGCCCGAGGCGCGCGCTTCTGGGTGCCGCTGGATAGCGCGGAAGACCGTGCCGCCCAGCAGGCCCTGGCCGACCTACGGCAACACATCGGCAAGCCCATCGCTGTTTTTCCGCATGGCGCTCTGGTCGGTCAACTGCGAGACGTGGTCAGCACTCCAGATATCCAGCTGTGTCCGCATGCCTACCGACCGGTTCTGCCAAGAGGCTTGACCCTAACTGGCAACACTCGACCCGAGTTGGCGGCCTCGCCGCACTTGAAGCGCCTGGAAGCTGAGAGCATCCACATCCTCCGCGAAGCCGTGGCCGAGGCCCGGAAACCGGTGATGATGTACTCCATCGGCAAGGACAGTGGCGTCATGCTGCACCTGGCCCGCAAAGCCTTCTATCCGGCACCGCCGCCGTTTCCGCTGCTGCATATCGACACCCACTGGAAGTTCCAGGAGATGTATCTGTTTCGCGACTTCATGGCCCGAGAGAGCGGCATGGACCTCCTGGTACACACCAACCCGGAAGCCATCGAGAAGAACATCAACCCGTTTGAACACGGCTCGGCCCTACACATTGACGTTACCAAGACCGAAGGCCTGAAGCAGGCGCTGGACCAATACAAGTTCGACGCGGTGATCGGTGGCGCCCGGCGCGACGAAGAAAAATCCCGCGCCAAGGAGCGCGTGCTCTCCTTCCGCACCGCAACCCACCGCCGGGACCCCAAAAACCAGCGCCCAGAACTCTGGAACCTCTACAACACCCGCAAGCACCCGGGCGAAAGCATCCGGGTGTTTCCGCTGTCCAACTGGACCGAGATCGACATCTGGCAGTACATATATCAGGAGAGCATCCCTGTGGTGCCGCTGTATTTCGCCAAACCCCGGCCCGTGGTGGTGCGGCCCGAGATGATCATGATGGTGGACGATGAGCGCTGCCGCCTGCTGCCCGGCGAGGAAGTGCAGATCAAGAAGGTGCGCTTTCGCACCCTGGGCTGCTACCCGCTGACGGGCGCGGTTGAGTCCGAGGCCGAAACGCTGGAGGAAATCCTGCTGGAGATCATCAACACCCGCCAGTCGGAACGCCAGGGCCGCAAGATCGACACTGACAGCGCCGGGTCAATGGAAATCAAGAAGCAGGAGGGCTATTTCTGATGGCACGCCCCAAGAAAACCATTCCCGTTACCCCTGCCAAAAAAGCCGCCACGGTCGACGAGTGGATGAGGCAGCAAGCGCAACAGGATCTGCTGCGCTTCATCACTTGCGGCAGCGTTGACGACGGCAAGAGCACGCTCATCGGCCGCCTGCTGTGGGAATCGCAACAGGTGTTTGACGACCAGTTACGGACCTTGCAGGACGACTCAAAGCGGCACGGTACCCAGGGCAGCGACCTCGATTTCGCCCTGCTGGTGGATGGGCTGGCCGCCGAGCGCGAGCAGAGCATCACCATCGACGTGGCCTACCGCTTCTTCTCCACCCCTAGGCGCAAGTTCATCGTGGCCGACACGCCGGGACACGAGCGATACACCCGCAACATGGTGACCGGCGCATCCACCGCCGACATGGCCGTGCTGCTGACCGACGCCCGCCAAGGCGTGCTTACCCAGACCCGGCGGCATGCCTATCTTGCCTCACTGATGGGCATCAGGCATGTGGTATTCGCCATCAACAAGATGGACTTGGTCGAATACCGGAGGGACGTATTTGATGCTATCGTCGCCGCATTTGCGTCGATGGCAAAGTCGCTGGGATTCCAATCCATCACCCCCATCCCGTTGTCGGCCCTCAGGGGCGACAACATCACCACGCGCGCGGCCCATACCCCCTGGTACCAAGGGCCAACGCTGATGGGTTGCCTCGAAACCATCGAAATCCAGCAACCGACTCAACACAAGACGGCATTCCCGGTACAGTGGGTGAACCGGCCCAACGCCAGCTTCCGAGGGTTCAGCGGCACCGTCGCTTCGGGTCAGTTTACAGTGGGCGATACCTTACGCGTCACAGCCTCCGGCCAAACCGCCATTTTGACGCAGATCGTCACAGCCGATGGCAACTTGCCAGCAGTACACCCGGGCGAGGCCGTGACTTTGGTGTTGGACCGCGAGATCGATGCCTCCCGTGGCGACGTGATCGCCCTGGCCGACCAACCGCTGGAGATGACCGACCAGTTCGAAGCCACGCTGGTGTGGATGCACGACGAACCGGGACACCTGGGCCGCGCCTACGAACTCAAACTGGCCAACCAGTGGGCCAGCGCCAGCCTCACCAACCTGAAGCATCGGGTCAATGTGAACACCCTGGCGCACGAATCCTGCAAGCAACTGGCGCTGAACGACATCGCCGTCGCCAACCTAGCACTGAGCAAGCCGCTAGTGTTCGAGCCTTACGCAGAAAACCCAACGCTGGGCGGCTTCATTCTGGTGGACAAGTTCACGCACGCTACCGTGGCCGCAGGCATGATCCGCCACAACCTGCGCCGAGCGCAGAACGTACACCGCCAGGCGCTGAGCATCACCCGCGAAGACCGGGAACGACTTAACGGCCACAAAGGCAAGGTCATCTGGTTTACTGGACTATCAGGTTCTGGCAAGTCCACTATCGCTAACGCACTGGAAACAGAACTCCACGCTCAAGGCAAGCGCACCTACATCCTGGACGGTGACAACATCCGCCAAGGCCTGAACAAAGACTTGGGCTTCACCAACGCCGACCGTGTTGAGAACATCCGCCGCGTGGCCGAAGTCGCCAAGTTGATGATGGATGCGGGCCTGATCGTCATGACCGCCTTCATCAGCCCCTTCCGGGCCGAGCGGGAAATGGCGCGAGAACTTATCGGGGCAGAGGACTTCATCGAGGTTTTCGTGGACGCGCCGCTGGCGGTGTGTGAGCAACGCGACCCGAAAGGTCTGTACAAGAAGGCACGCAGCGGCCAGTTGCCGAATATGACTGGCGTAAACAGTCCATACGAACCTCCGCTCCAGCCCGACCTCGTCATCAATACCAATCAATCTGAGCAAGAAAGTCCAGTATCAGACATCTGCAAGCTGATCTCAAAGCAACGCTAAGCGTTCAGAAAAATATTACTCAGCACCAACTCGTCATTAACTCACGATACAAATCCACATAGGATCGAACCATTTGATCTGCGGTGAAATACCGCCAGTACCTCGCTTCGGCCTTAAGCCCCATCTCGGCTGCAGCGCTGGGGTTCTCCCACAAATATTTCATAGCATTCCGCAATGCTATCGGGTCACTCGGCGGCACCACCAGCCCAGTTTCATCAGCGATATTGATGAACGTTGTACCTGTCCCGATTTCGCTGGAAATCATTGGCTTGCCGTACATCGCCCCTTCCAGCAAAGATATGCCGAACGCTTCTGAACGCAAGTGAGAAGGGAAGAGAACGCCATAGCATTGCATTAGCAACGCAACTTTGCCCTCATCCGGCAAATGCCCCAAAAAATGGATGTTTCGCAGCCCAAGTTGCGCAGACTGAGCTTTCAGTTCCTCCTCAATGGGACCAGCACCAACAATTACGATGGGATATCCTGTTCCTCGCGCGGCCTCGATCAAAATATGCAGGCCTTTGTAATAGCGAATAACTCCAACAAACAAGAAGAACTTCGGGCCAAATCTATCACGCCAATACGTCAGCTTCTCTGGAGATGGTACAGGATAAGTGGTCTTATCCAACCCAATCGGAATCACGTTGACCTTATGTTCGTACTTCGCCAACACATCGCTGGTCGCCAAGTAGTTGGGCGACGTGGCTACGATACGACTCATGTCACCCAAAAACCTCCACTTCAGCGGACGGTATAACTTGAGCAGATGCTTTTGTCGAATGATGTCCGAGTGATAAGTCACCACTGTCGGTTTTCTCACCATCGTCGCAAAGTGCACCACGTCCATGAATGGCCAAGGAAAGTGGTAATGGATCACATCCGCTTTCTTTGCCAACTGCGCAAAACGCAAAAAAACCGACATAGAAAAGGCGGTTGAGGCGATTTGCACATCGAGTCTGGCCCGATGCGCCAAATATCCATCTATTTCAACCGTACGCGGCACCCGCTCTGGCGTGAGTGACAGCACATCAGTCCTGACACCGAACTTGTTGGCGCCCCTGGCGATCTGGTTGATGACTTGCTCCACCCCCCCCATCGTGTCAGGAAATGACGTTTTGTAGAAATGAAGAACTCTCATAACACCCTGGAATTCCAACTATCCGGCTATTGATTTTAACCACACGGAATATGGCTGCGCCAACCACCACTTCAGTGGCACGCGACCATGGTATTTGCGCACCACCGCCATTGCCTCCTGATAGTGGAGACGGCGCAGGGTCTTGGTCTTGGTGGCCTCGTGATCCCGGTTTGCAGCAACGAAGTCATTCACAAAGTGCAATGAGCCTATCTGTTTATATAACCGCCACCACAAGTCATAATCCATCGCCATATGCAACTGACCATCCACTCCTCCGACGGACTCCCATGCTGAACGACGAATAAGTGTTGCCGGCTGAGAAATGATGCAACGCAACGCCAACCTGCTTTCAGCAAACGGCTCCACCCACACCGGAGTTCTCTTCCCCGTTTTTTGCACCACGTTCCACGATCGTCCGTACACGGCAGGTGCTTTAGGGTGCGCTTGCAATTCACCAAGTAATTTTGACAAACCGCCGTTTAAAAACCAGTCGTCACTATTTAACCAACATACAAAGGGAGCGCTGCCCAGCGCGATGCCTTCGTTAATGGCAAATGCCTGCCCATCATCGGCACCGCTACGCCAACCGGCCAATCGCGATTCCCATTTTCGGATAACATCAACGGAGTTATCAGTTGCCCCCCCATCCAGCACAAACACCTCTACGGGAACGTGTTGCTGAAAAATTGATGTCAAAGCATCACCAAGAAACCGCCCCTGGTTGAACGACGGCACAGCGATTGTTACCAACGGAGTTATTGGGGGAGTTCTCATATCGACGCAACAGCTTTGGTCAGAAATCCTTCATTAGCCTTTACAAAGGCTCCATGCAGCAATGTCTTTCCTGCCATCCAACGCATGCATATGATCCACATTTAGCAGATTGCGCGAGGAGCTATCGTGCTTTCTAGCGTCAAAGAATCTCCTCCTCAAAACCAGCACGTCCATCACCGTTTCGGTCATTCACGAATAATCCCATTTTACTTATAGTTGCCATTGAGGCCGTTGAGCCCCCCCCTGTTCTTTTAGCAGTGGTCAGATGTTGAGCGTGTTAGCTGACCTCCGTTGCAAAGCAATGCCACCGAGCGCCATAGGTGACACTGATGCACTCCGGGCCGTTATCGCTGCCAAACGCCTGCGACTTGCCGCGCCACTCGATGATTTGATCAAGCGCTCGCACGACCTGTTCGGACGGCAACGACAGGCCAATGTCGATCGCGGGGGCTCCCGGTTGCAGTCATCGATGACATTGAACAGCCGGCAACTCTGCCCAAGCCAAGCGGATGGTGATGCCTTGGTGTTCGACAAGTAGTTGGGCCATCTCCCGCCGGCAAGATGGCTTCACCACTTTTTTTGTAGCGCCTCCTGAACGATCTCGGCCTTCAAGCGTTCTTCGGCATACATCTTCTTGAGCTGCCGGTTCTAGTCTTAGAGCATCTTCAGGCGAGTCATCCGCGAGGCATCCACGCCCCCGAAGTTGCTACGCCATTTGTAAAACGTGGCGGAGTTGATGCCGAATTCACGGCAGCGCTCAGGAACTTGGCTGCCGACTTCGACTTGCTTGAGCACAGCAATGATCTGGCTGCCTGAAAAGCGAGATGTCTTCATATAAAACTTCCTCGAGCTGCCGCGCAGAAGATTCTACGTTCAACTACCGATAGTTTCCGGGGGGGATTCCCGACGAACCCCGCCCCTATACTCGCCTGGCAATAGCCGAGCCGGCCATGCCACGCTGGCCGGCAACGTAAATCTTGGCGTACTTGTCCATTCGCTTACTCGCGATAGTCCATGGTCTTGTACCCATGCTTCTTCACCAGTTCGTCGCGCTCGGCAGCCTTAAGATCCTCGCGCACCATCTCGGTGACCAGTTCACCAAAAGTAGTTCTGGGGGTCCAACCGAGCTTCTGCTTGGCCTTGCTGGGGTCGCCCAGCAAAGTTTCGACTTCGGCGGGGCGGAAGTAGCGCGGGTCAACGGCGATAATGCAATTATTGTTGGCGTCATAGCCCTTTTCGTCGACACCCAGACCTTCCCAGCGAATAGATATGCCGAGCTCCTTTGCTGCGGCGTTAACAAAGTCTCGCACGCTGTACTGCACGCCGGTGGCAATGACAAAATCCTCGGGCGTCTCCTGCTGCAGCATCAGCCACTGCATCTCGACGTAGTCCTTGGCATGTCCCCAATCGCGTTTGGAGTCCAAGTTGCCGAGAAAAAGACAGTCCTGGAGCCCTAACTTGATGCGCGCCAGCGCGCGGGTGATCTTGCGGGTGACGAAGGTCTCGCCGCGATTTGGACTCTCATGGTTGAACAAGATGCCGTTGCATGCGTATATACCGTAGGCCTCGCGGTAGTTGACGGTGATCCAGTAGGCGTAGAGCTTGGCGACCGCATAGGGGCTGCGCGGATAGAAAGGGGTTGTCTCCTTCTGCGGAATCTCTTGCACCAAGCCATAAAGCTCGGAGGTCGACGCCTGATAAAAACGGGTCTTTTTTTCGAGACCCAAAATGCGGATCGCCTCGAGGAGGCGCAGCGCACCCAATGCATCCGAATTTGCGGTGTACTCAGGCTCCTCGAAGGAAACAGCAACATGACTCTGTGCGGCGAGGTTGTAAATTTCGTCGGGCTGCACCTGCTGGATGATGCGGATGAGGCTCGACGAATCGGTGAGGTCGCCGTGGTGCAGAATGAAGCGTCGCCCCGTCTCGTGCGGATCTTGGTACAGATGGTCGATACGGTCGGTATTGAACAGCGAAGTGCGGCGCTTGATGCCGTGGACTTCGTAGCCCTTTTCCAATAACAGTTCAGCCAGATAGGCGCCGTCCTGGCCGGTTACGCCTGTGATGAGTGCTTTCTTCAATTGTTTTCCCTTCAAAAAGTAAATTCTCTAAAGTCAATTCAAATGGTTGGTCACATTTTTCAGCCGAACCATTTGCTCGGACACCATTTTCTTGACCATTTCCTCAAAGCTGACAGTTGGCCGCCATTCCAACTGCTTGCGTGCCTTTGAAGCGTCCGCGAGCGTTTGACCAGACTCAAGCGGACGCACGAGCGCGGGGTCGCTCAACACGCTTTCGCGCCAATCCTTATCCACACAACGGTAGGCGATCTCGCACAAATCTCTCAAGGTGTGCAGTTCGCCCGTTCCAATCACGAAATCACCCGCGGACTCCTGCTGCAGCATGAGCCACATAGCGCGCACAAAATCCCTGGCGTACCCCCAATCCCGCGCAATCTCAAGGTTGCCCAAGGCAAGCTTGCCATGCTGAACGATAGGCCTCCCCATCTCGTTAATGTCCAACGAATCTGAAATCCCCAGCGCAGCACAAGCGGCACCATAAGCTACTTTTTGCGTCAGAAAATGCAGTGGCCTACGTTCGCTCTCGTGATTGAACAAAATTCCTGTCGCGATGTAGAGTCCATAGCTCTCTCGGTAGATTTTCGCCATCTGATGTGCGTAAACCTTTGCCGCCGCATAGGGATTAACCGGATTGAACGGCGTTTGCTCGTTTTGGGGCGAGACGGCTGCCTGACCGAACATCTCCGAAGACGATGCGTGGTACACCCGACACGCCGGACAATTGTGCCGAACTGCCTCAAAAAGACGAATTGCGCCCAAACCGTTGACTTGAAGCGTCTCGGGCGCCCGTGCCCACGATTCGCCCGGGCGTGACTGCGAGGCCAAATTGTAAATTTCGTCGGGCTTAGCATCCTGAATGGCCGAGGCAATATCCACGCCTTCAGACATATCACCAAACAGAACCTCTATGCGCCCAGCCAAATGGCTCGCGCTGTTCGGCCGATACCAGCTTTCCCTGCGAGCCAGACCGAAAACCCGATACCCCTTCTCGAGCAGCCACTCAGCCAGGAAGGATCCATCCTGTCCGGTAATGCCAGTAATCAGCGCCCTCTTCATATCAACATCCGCCGCTTTGGAGAAGCCATCGCCTCTTCGTAAAGCTGCAGCAATGCTGCAGCGCTGCGCCTCCAGTCAAACAACCCGGCCTGCTCCTCCGCAACGGCGCTCATTTTCTCTCTTTCTGATCTGTTTGCAGCCAGGCGCAGCATTGCTTGTGCCCAGCCTTCGGTATCCTCCGGGGCGAGTAGTCTGGCGGCAGTCCCGGCTACTTCTGGAATCGAGCTAGAATTCGAAGCCAACGTCGGCGCACCAAACTGCATCCCTTCCAGCACGGGCAGCCCAAATCCTTCGAACAGCGACGGATAGAGGTTCGCGTAGCAATTCCGGTAAAGCCAAATAAGCTCCTCATCTGATACATAGCCGGTCATCACAACCTGAGCCTCAATTCCCAATTCGTACAAATGCTTCTGAAAATCCTCCATCAACCACCCCTTGCCCCCCGCTAACACCAGCGGCATGGGCGCCCCCCCCAAAGCCAGATAGCGGGCATACGCTTCGGCGAGACGGCGCTGATTTTTCCTTGGCTCCACCGTCCCGACGTTCAACCAAAAGCCACCGGCAGGTACACCATCAAGCGCCTTTGGCCGACGCCCCCCGGCTGTCGAATCGGCAAAGCGCGAGCATGGATAGATCACCCGGATGCGCCCCTCCGGAAAGTGAGGAAACACGCGCAGATAATGCGCTTTCGAAGCCTCGGAAATAGCCACCACCCAATCAGCCGCGATGGCCGAACGAAAAACACCATCAAAACACCCGACTCGGTTTGCCTCCGTTGTCCAGGCTGGCTCCACCGCAAACCCCATGTCGTAAAAGGTGTAAATTAGTCGGCTCGCCCCCAATTGCATTGGGCACCAGAAATTATTTGCATGAACCACATCCGGGTTTCCCAGCGAGGACTCTACTTGGTCTCCAAGCCAGTATTTGCGCGCTGCTTCACGAGAAAGATGACGCGGGCCATAATGCGTATCGCGACCTGGATAAGGATTCAGGATCGGCATTAGGGCATCAAAATAAAAATCACCAAAACTCGGAAAAAGTGAATAACGATGTTCCGGCGCAAGTTCCAGCATCGCTTTAATCAAAGCATGTGCGTAATAGCCGCACCCGGCCTTGCCGGAGCCGGTCTGGGAAATATCAAAACCAAGATGCAATGCTTTCCTCACGCTTAATAAACCTCAATCTCTATTTCGTCACCACCCACAAACCAGCGAACATTTTCCTGGACTGGACTGATTACCAGCTTGTATTTTCCAGGAGGCTTCGGAACCTTAAGAAAAAATGCAATTTTGGCTAGATCGCGAGGATACATCGGCTCAGGAAATGGAGTTCTATCCCCCTCTAGAACCATCTGGTTGTTTTGATCGAACCAACGATAAGCCAAGTTTACGAACATACCGGCGCGAAGAGTTCCGTCAGCGGGCCAAACCTCTTCCCCTGTATTTTGAACCGTTACGCGGATTTCCCTGACTTCTCCGGATTTCATGCGTATCGGCGCATTCACACCGCCGATACGATAGGCCGGCGCCTCAAGCGGTAGAATTTTAGCCAGAGGCAGTACCTCGCGGATTACCAACATCGCTGCGTAGCCAGCGTATCTCATACTATCCGCCGCGGAAACCGAGCAATCAGAATTACGAATCAGACAAATATTTATCCAATCCCATAATGACCACCTCGGCAGCACCCACGTCGAGTCGCTTCGATATATCTCGCTGTAGGACGGCGCACGCAGCGGAGGTTTAACCCGAATACTCTGGAATGGGTTAAAAACCAATAAATCGCCGACTTTCGCCACATAAGCCTGTTCCGAGGCCAAGCCGTGAAAGTCGCTAATTTTCTTGTTATCGCTCGGCTCAGTAAATTTGATATCAAAAGAGGAGACCGGTGTGCCTAGTGAAACGAGAAAAGTTTTGAGGCTATGAGCAATCTCCACACCGCTACCGGGACTTACTCCTACAAGAACGATATTCTGCGACCGACGCGGAGCCTCAGAATTCGCCTGCAACCACTCGGAAAAAAACCCAACAAACTTATAGTGATTGTTGACAATCAGCTTTTGCGCTAGGACATCAGAAAGCCCCACAGGAAATAAATTTACACAAAAAAGAAAAACAAATGCCAGCACGGCGCGCCGCGGGATTTTATTAAAGAAAAAGGCCAAAACACCAGCTAAACCAACGACAGAAAACGCATAGGCCGGCAGAAGATAATAGGTATTGAACATCCTCAGCAGCAGGAAGGCACTTACATAAGCACACGCAGCCAGCATGAATGAGTCATATATCGAGTAACACTCCGGGCGGCGCAGGATAGAAAAGACACGAAAAACGGCCACTGGAAGCACTATAAAAATGATGAATGGATCGTTGCTTGCGAACAGCGCGAGAACATTAAAAACCGTAGTGGAATGAAAATCGGAATAGGAGCCGGTTGTATATATATGGCGCCATACTGCATAAGAAGCGATATATACGATACTGATCAGTAGAATCACCACAACAAAGACAGTAGGCTTTGATTTCTTTGCCCAATACGCGCGAACAATCTCTGACAGGGAGAAAAACAAACCAAATGAAAAAACCAATTCCTTGTAAAAAAGGGCTAGAAAAAAACCCAAGCCACCGACGATAGCATACATCGTTGTTACAACAACTGCAGAGCCCGCCCTATCTCGCAGCATCAGAACACACCATGTGAATAAAGTCATTAAGATGAGCACATTGAGCTCACCGGCATGCAGCCGAAATACAGCGTTCGCCATCCCCATGGAAAAAATGACGGCCGACCAAAGAATAGCCGATGCAAAACCTCCCAACCCCGTCAAAGTTATGCAGAAAAACAACAAACCGCCGCAGATTAAAATTTTTAATGCGTTAATCAAATAAAACATCTGCGCCGACGGGCCGAAAAGCTTCGATGCCAATACGTACTCTTGCGCAGTTAGAGGGAAAAATCGCCCCAACTCAGGCGCTATATAAACGCCAAATTCTTTTCCTTGGAAGATCGTATGGATGAAATGATGGTCATCAAGCGGGCCTAATCCCGCTGTACCCGCAACCCAGACCATGAGCCCCGCCATGACAGAGCTGCAATATATTGCTAATTTGCACATATTCGACTTGAGGATGAACGAAAAGTCAGCAGCATTGAGTTTTTTTTGCAGGTCTACGTGCATTAGGACATTTACTATGCATCGCTAACATTCCAGATTTCTGGTCGTTTTAAAAACAAAGCACTTATTCATCAAGTAAGAGGCGGTAACATACACTGCGCCGGCCAATACTTGGCTCAAACCCTCATACACCTCTAAACCATGAATAAGGAGTAGCAAAGTCAAGAAATTCAGGCCATAAGCGAAGGCAAATACAGCTAGAAATTTTACAAACTCACCTCGGCGTGTTGAAGCACTTTTAAAGGTGAACGATTTATTTAGTAGATAAGAAACAATCAGCCCCACAGAATAACCAATGACGTTGCTAGCCCAGGGCGACATCTCGGCAACGTACATGCAGCCGAAGATGACTGAAAAGCCCAATGCCGTATTCGCGACCCCAACCAGAAGGAATCTCGAAAATTGGGTCATGCGGGTCTCGTGGCTTTTACCCAATACTGCCCCCCTAGAGGCAGCCAGCCGAGTTTCGCTTCGATTGGCATCAGCACCGAAAGTGACGGCGGAACAAACAGGCAGTAGGCACCGTGGCGCACCGGCAATCCGGCGCCAACCAACAATTCCCGGAGCTCCGATGGCCGGAGGAGTACCGCATCCCGATCGTACGGGCAGTCGTTAACTATTCTCCGAGTTACCGGATTGTATGGGTTGTGTTCGAAGACGACGATTGTTCCGCCAGGGGAAAGCCGGAGGAAGAGCGTTCTCATCACGGCAGCCCGCTCCCCCAACGGAATGTGGTGGAAGACTCCCGCGATGAAGATGACCTCGTACAAATCGGCAACATCTGTATCGGCATGCTCAAGGAAGAATTCGACGCCTGGATTCTCCTTGCGCGCAATCTCCAGACTGGCCTCCGAAATGTCGGAGCCGGTGATCGTCGCCTCCGGGAAAGCAGCCCGAAGGAATGGAATGTTGCGCCCTATTCCGCAACCGTATTCGAGCAACCGCTTCACGCCCACCGGAACCTCGCGGCGCAGGATGTCTACCTTGTACTTGGCAAAATACGCCTCACTCTCGGAGAAGAAACCAGTGCTCTCGCGCAGCAGGCTGTTGTAGTTCTCCGTGTAATCGTCGAAATCAACCTTGGGTTCGTTCATCGCATGAAATCTCTTCGTCAATGATGTAGCGAGGGCGGTCTTTCACCTCTTCGTAGATGCCACCTATATAAGCGCCAATAATTCCCAGGACGATCAGTTGAATTCCACTAAACATAAGCAACAGGACGACGAGCGTCGTCCATCCACTGGGGATCGATTTATCGATGAAGAACTCCACAACCGCCCACATCATGATGATGAATGACAGCAAAGAAAAGAGAGCGCCTGCAAAAATACCTAGCTGCAGGGGTTTGGTGCTAAAAGAAAGAATCGCGGCTGTTGCCAGCTGCAGCATTTTCGAGAGTGAATACTTCGAATAACCACCGACACGCTTCCCCGCGACGTAATCGATCCCGGTCTGTCGAAAGCCGATCCAGGTGAAGAGTCCCCGGAGGAACATGTTCCGCTCACGGAAGTCCGTCGACAAAATCTTGGCCACCCTGCCTGAAATCAGGCGGAAGTCTGCCGCATTGGCGTTCATCGGAACACGAGAAAGCCCGGACAGCAGGCGGTAGAAGCAGTTACCGGCCAGCCTGCGGAGAGGATTGATGCCTTCCGTGTCGCGGCGAACGGTATAAACGACCTCGAAGCCGCGCCGAAAGTTATCGATCAGTTCGGGAATTAGCTCTGGCGGGTGCTGAAGATCACTATCCATCATGATGACGGCGTCGGAATCAAGCGAGTCGTCAATCCCAGCAACCAGTGACATTTGATGGCCGAAGCGTGAGGAAAGCGTAATGACCTTGGCGCGGGGATCGCGTCTGACAAGTGTGCGCAGGATCTCTACGGTATTGTCCGTGCAGCGGTCTACGACATAGAGAACTCTCGAGTCGATGTCCGCAAGCGAGGCCAGCACTTCGCTCAAGCGGGCGTGGAAGGCGCCGATGACATCCTCCTCGTTGTAGACAGGAGCGATGACGGTCAACTTAATGTTCGGCATGGAATTCCCGTTTCTTCAGTAATGCGACGGTCCTGGCGATGTCAGCGTAGATCGACGGCACATCGTAGCCGCGTCGGTTCGTGAGAGCGGCCCCCTCTACAACAATCGACTCGGGCAGCCCGTGGGCGGCCAACTCGCGGATGAGCAACTCGCGCATCGTGATCGGCTGGCCGCTGGCAACGTGATAGACCTTTCCCGCTTTGCCGAAGTCAGCGACGGCGAGCAGTTGCGTGACCGCATCGTCGATCGGGAGGTAATCCCTGATAGCCGAGAGTGGCCCGACCTCGATGCGCGTCCGCACGCCACGACGGAGTTCGGCAATCTGCATGTGCAACCGACCAACGAATAAGCGCTCCGACAGGTGCGGGCCAATCAGGTTAAAAATGCGTGCGACGACGATATTGGCGCCGCGACTCGCGTGGAGATAAGCAAGTTCGGTTTGCCAGGCCTTTGTGATGCCATAAGCCGATACCGGGCGTAGCACGTGATCTTCCCCGATCGGATTTTCATCTGCGATGACCGCCCCGTACTCTGCCGCCGATCCGATCAGCACGATACGCACCGGCTGCCCGGAGGCTTCGACCGCCTCAAGCATGTGGCGGGGTGCGGCCACGCTGCCGGGGAAAGCTTCGTCGAAGTCGATTGAAAAGGTCGCTGCAAGATGCAGGATCAGGTCCGGACGCACGCGTTCGATGGTACGTGCGATCTGATCGCCGTGGCGCAGATCCACTGAATTCTCGCCACCGTCGCGCCTGGGCGCGAAGACGGTAAAACTCTCGGGATTAGCACGAAGGCGACCGGCGAGTGCCTGCCCAAGCGCGCCGGTCGATCCCGTAAGAAGTACCTTGCGATTCATTGGATGCGAAGACGAGTGGCGAGGTCGTCAAAATTCGCGTCGGCGTATTCATAGTCGTCAGGACGGCCAATGTCGAGCCAATAGCCGGAGAACGCCCGAATGTCGACACGCCGGCCAGCAGCCAGGCTGTCAAGCATCAGATTGTCAAAGCCGTATTTCTGGCCGCGGGGCAAGACTTCGATCACGGAGCGACTAATGCAATAGATGCCCATGCTGACGTCGAAGTCGTACTCGGGTTTCTCCTGGAAGCTCTCGAGCCGGCCGGCGGCATCGTACCGTAGGACACCAAAATCGATCTTCACGTGACGCCGAAAAGCGGAAACGGAAATTTGACTACCGGCAGCCACATGCGCGTTGAAGAACGCCCGGTAGTCTAGGTCGCAGAGGATGTCGCCGTTCATGACGAGGAAGGACTCGGGCAGGTCGTCGATCAGCGTCAGGGGGCCTATGGTGCTCAACTCCCCCTCTTCGCGCGAGTAATCAAGACGAACCCCGAGGTGCGAACCGTCGCCGAAATATGCCATTATCAACTGAGAAAGGTGGTTAACCGCTAAGGTGATATGTGTAAAACCCGCCTTACGAAGCTGCAAGATAATGATTTCTAGGATCGAATACTTTCCTCCGAGCGGGACCAGCGGTTTTGGAATTAATGTTGTGTAAGGACGCAGACGTGTCCCTTTACCGCCGGCAAGAATAATTGCTCTCATGAAATACTTCCTGTCAGAGATTGTAAAGCCAAGCCTTGTAGCGTGAAATATTCTCTTTTTCTTTAAACCAGTCGACGGTCTTCTTAATTCCCGAACGTAAGTCGTGAGCAGGACGCCAACCGGTCAGTTCAGTAATTTTCTTGTTATCGCCGATCAGGCGAAAAACCTCCGATGCATCCGGGCGCAAGCGCTGCTCGTCTGTCATGATCGTTGCAGCAGGATTGATTTCCGCAATCAGGAGGTTGGCGACATCACCGATGGTGTGCTCCACCCCGGTTGCGATGTTAACTTCCTCCCCAAGCGCCGAATCGCACTCCGCGAGGGCAATGAAACCCTCCACGGTATCTGCGACGAAGTTGAAGTCGCGGGTAGGACTCAAACTCCCCAGGCGCAGGCGCGTCTCTCCAGACAACAGCTGAGTTATTACCGTGGGGATCACGGCGCGTGCTGACTGACGGGGTCCATAGGTATTAAACGGGCGCGCAATAGTGACGGGGGTTTCGAACGATCTGAAGAAAGATTCGGCCAGCCTATCCGCGCCAATCTTTGTGGCACTGTACGGTGACTGCCCTTGGAAAGGGTGACGTTCATCGATAGGCGCATACTGCGCGGTTCCGTAAACCTCGGAGGTGGACGTCACAACGACTCGCTCAGTCCCGAAACGCCGGGCCGCCTGCAAGACGTTTAATGTGCCCTTGATGTTCGTGTCGACGTAAGAGTCCGGAGAATGGTAGGAAAACGGAATAGCAATTAGTGCGGCCAGATGGAACACAACATCACACCCCTCCATTGCCTTGGCAACGCCATTCGGATCGCGAATATCGCCGGCAAAGACATCCAGCCCGCGGGCCTTTTCCGGCGGCAATGTATCCAGCCACCCCCAGCTATTAAACGAGTTGTAATACACGAACGCCCGGACATCGCATCCGCGATCCATTAAGGCCTGTACAAGGTGGCTTCCTATAAATCCGTCTGCCCCAGTTACAAGAACTTTTTTCCCTTTGATTTTCACAACAGAACCTCGCAATCGTTTCATTTACCGCGCACGGGTTTTTCCAAAAATTTTTGAATCAGTCTGCTCATGCGATCTTCTTAAAAATAGGAATCCATTGCTTTAACGTCGTGGCCATATTTTCTGAAACCTGACGATTCCATCGTAAGGATGCATAAATAGATGAAAACGCGAGTTTTCCAAAAAAAAATAGTGGATACTTTTCCCGATTGACGCGCTGAAGCTTGGCATGTGCATAGTTAAAAAGCCACCGATCAGGCACCCTGCCAAATTTTCTCTTAAGCATATCGTTAATTTCCTCGTGCACCTTCACCCGTGCCCCCAAGGTTTTGTTGTCCTCGTACAATCTGGAACCAGCCAACTTCTCTTCCAAATACCCAAATCGCGCGCCAACCTTCCCTAGCCGCAACCAATATTCATAGTCCATACAATAGTTCAGTGACTCATCGAGTAGGCCATGTTGCTCGATGACCCGTCGCCGGAAGAACAATGCCGGCTGGCAAATAAAACAGGTTTCCTGCAGCCGCTTGAAGTCCCAGGGCTCCGTGGGATACTCTTCAAAGGCTTTGTCATCAAGATCGATGTGATCCGCCATACCATAGACGACATCAACCTCGGGATACCGGGTAAAATATTCAGCGACTCGCTCAATGGCGCCGGGGTAATAAATATCGTCTGAGTTGAGCCAGCCGATAATTTCACCATCGGTGGCACGAATGCCCTTATTGACAGCCTCGGTTTGGCCCTTGTCCTTTTCCGACACCCACCGAATGCCGCGACCGAATCTTTTTAGGATTTCAACGGTTCCGTCGGTGCTACCACCATCGAATATTACGTGTTCGATTTCCACACCGGACTGAATGAAAACGCTTTGCAGCGTCCGCTCAACAAATCTAGCCTGATTATATGAGGGGGTGACAATACTTACTTTAATCATTTTAATTTCGGGAAGTTATATATTACAGCCACCAAAAACCATTTCCCCGAAGGAAATAAAAGTCAACGACCAACGCTTATTTTTTTATCACGAAAAATGTATTAGAAAGACTATTTGGCGTACGCCCATCGGCCCAACCATCCTCTCTAACTTCGACCAGATCACATCTGGAATTATTTAATATTGAAAATATTTCCGACTGAGGCAAAACATGCATTTCCATGTGTAGCGGACTTGGGCAACCAATATACTCTGAAAGATCAAAACGGTACGAGCGCCGATAAGTTGGAACCTGAAAAACAGCAGCCCCTCCAGGATTCAATTTATCTAAAATACATTCAAGAATAAACTTTATAACCGGAGGAGGATTATGCTGAAGCACAATCATAGAAACAAAAAAATCAAACCTCGGAAGCTCCATCAGTTGCCGAACATCAGTTATGCAATTCAAGGAGACATTCTTAACGCCATTTTGCCGCAACTCCTCCCGACATACATCGAGATGAAATTTTGAAATATCAGCCCCAATAACACTCTCAAAAATCTGAGACAAGTGCAGCGTAATTCTCCCGACACCACACCCCAACTCAAAGCAGCTCCTATAATTCTCAACCGGCACCCCATTCCGATCCGAAAATGCCCTAACTATATTCGCAACAAACCTCCCCGACTCAAAAAACCCGCTTTTATTCTCAGAAATAAATTTTTTCTTATAGGAGGCATGTGTCAGGACCGACCAATGCGGATCTTTCTCACCGAACTCCTCCCATTCTCTTTTTATTCTATCCAAAAGCGCTTGCATTTGTTGTGGGTCTGCTTCGATATCCACACTCAGCGGAGGCATATCCTGTGGCAACATAAAACCCTCGATATCCACCGCCCCGCTTCTGGAGTATTTCTGGGAAAACTCCTGGGAATCCAGAAATCTAATTCGCAGCTCTTCAAGTGAGGCCGCAGACATGTGGGTCATTACAACGTCGTCACTCTCCGGCTCGCGCCCAAGAATATAACGATAGGCATTAACAACATCGTCCTTATTAACCATCAACCGCTCCAATTCAGGATCTTCAAATACCATAGCGCTGTCGCACCAGCACATGACACGACATCAGTGCTCTCTAAGCACCATACAAAGACACTCTCTCGCTTTCATCACGTTCAATGGTGCATCTGCGCACCATCACCGATAGCAGCCTCCCATCCTCGCCAAAACCATAATGCGAAGGAATAAAAGAAGGGGAGATGCTTATCGCTACGCGGCCTCCATCAGCGGGAAAATCAAGTGTAAGAGTTGTCGATTTGCCACGCGAAAAATATATTGAATCATCTACAGACCGACAAAACTCTTTAGCAATTCTTACGCGCATTTTTTCACAGGGCGTAAATTCGGGCAAAAAAAGCTCCAACACCAAAAACTGCTTAATTCTGGCTGGAGCTACGCTTATCGATATTTGAGAGCTAGCCCAACCGTCTTCATAGACGCCGGTAAGCAGATCTACATGCTTCTGGTTGCCCATTGCATATAGAAAAACATCCCAATACTCCCGTGCCATTCTCGAGGAATCGGCAAACTCATCGACCCTCTGCTGTCCGGCCCGAACAAGCCGTGCGCGCAACGCTTCATTCTTGACCAGTGAAACGATGGATTGGGCGATCTGAACGGGCAGTTTCGGGTCAAACAAGATAGCTGCATCGCCCACCACTTCTGGCAGAGACGCAGTGTTGCTGCAGGCGACCGGAACCCCCGCTGCCATGGCCTCGATAACTGGTAAACCAAACCCCTCGTAGAGCGAGGGGAAGATCATACCGTTTGAATTCTCCATCAAGGTTACCAAGTCGTTGCTTGGAAGATAGCCCGGAAAAACAACACGCCCCTCGAGCCCCATTTCACAGGCGGCATTCTTCAGGCACGCCTGTCGCGCCCCCGGCGCGCCGGTGCACAGCAGTTTGATGTCCGCCGGCAATCCTTCGTGACACGCAATGCCAAAAGCTGTCAGGAGCATTTCGTGGTTTTTGTGCCGCCAAAAATTGGCCGGATAAATGAGATATTTTCCTGGCAGCAGACCGTAGCGCCTAACGACCTCTTTGTTCTCCTTCAGATCCGTTGAACTTCGTTTAGCCATCCGATGAAGAATCGTCCGAATACGATCAGACTTGATCTCACCATGCCCCATAGCGCTACTACGTGAGTAATCGGAAACAGCTATAATCGCTGTAGCTTTATTGCAAACATCAATAAAAACGCGATCGCGATGCGACACATCCTCAGGAGTAAAGAACTCGGGATAAGTCTTGTATTGCAGATCATGAATCGTGCAGACCGTCGGCAGCCCCGGTTCAAAATAAGTTGGAGCGGTAAATGGGCAAAAAAGTAGATCAACCTCCATGTCGCGCAACAGCGAACCGGAAGCGCTCCGCTTGAAATTCGTGAGCACCCTGCTAGCCAGCCTGCCAACAACCCGGCGCAGTCTAACCGGGAAATACGGCAGGACTTTGGTAACCACGCCCTGAGCACGCATACGCAGGGAGCCCCTCTCTAGAGAGCCAGCAACTATCAGGCGCCGCATGTTTGGGCGATCCATTGTCGCCAGTTCATCATGTGAAATAGCTTGCGTGAGCAATACGAACTGGGTATCGGGAGCCATGTCCGCTAGGCAGCGCAACAATTCGAGCACAACAATCTTCGCCCCCCCATTCTCCCCCCCTGGGAGAACAGGGGTTAGATCCACAGCAATTGTTCTAAGCTGATTACTCATTGCGTCCGCCAAACCATTCAGTTATTTTTTTTGCTTCTGGCCATCGAAAAACCTTGGCCAACCACCGAAAGCCCGGGCGGGTAAACAAGACCTGCAAATCTACCTTCAGCGATTCAATCTGCTCATCTCGAGCTGCTCGGTCAGACTCTAACTCCCTCACCACCCTTGTCAGCAATTCAATCTGTTGAGCTTGGACTGCTCGATCGGACTCGGCCTCCCTCGCCATTTTCGTCAGCGATTCAATCTGCTCGCCTCGGGCTGCTCGGTCAGACTCCGACTCTCTCACCATTTTCGTCAGCGATTCAATCTGCTCGCCTCGGACTGCTCGGTCAGACTCCGACTCTCTCACCATTTTCGTCAGCGATTCAATCTGCTCGCCTCGGACTGCTCGGTCAGACTCCGACTCTTGAAATCTCTGCGCAAGGCACAACTCCCGTTCTCGCAAATCAAGCAAAGCGGAGACAAGACGCCCACCTGATTGGGCCTGCAGGGCTGCATTGATCTGGTCCAGCGCATTGTGATGAAATGGCTCCCGACTCACCGCCAAAAACATGTCGTAGTGCCCAAAAATCGCCGGCTCGAACTGGATATGTTCAGCGCCGAGCCCTTCGAACAGACTGGAAACTGAACGATCACTGAACAGGTACAGATGCTCGTCAGCCTTGAGCTGTTCAAGAAAAGAGGCATTCGTCTCAACCAGTGTGTTGTAGTTCATCCCTTTCTTGAAGTGAGGAGTCTGTATGAGCAGAACTCCTTCTGGCTTCAGCAACCAGAGGCAATGAGCCATCGTCGCGACTGGGTCTGGCAGATGTTCGAGCACGTCCATCAAAGCTATGACATCAAGGCTGCCAGCGGCTATTTCGAGCCCTTCGACCGGTCCGACAGAAATTGGCACACCGAAGGTCTTCTGGCCGAATTCGACGACCCAAGGACTCATTTCGACCCCGGCAGCGTCGTATCCGGCCAACCGCATCAGGGCGACGAAGCTGCCATGTGAGCAGCCAAGCTCCAGAATTTTGGCCGGTGGCAGTCTGTGCTTAAGCAGCGCTCTCAGCCAATGCAGGTTGCGCTCGGTGAGGTCGTTGCGGGCCCGTTTGTAAATATCGGGAAAACCGAGATCATCGCTTTGATAACCCAGCCAGTACTGCTTGCCATAAAAGTCAGTCTCGTCATTAACGACTTGCAATTCCTCAGCAGACGTCCCGACAAGAGAAACGAGGGTGCCGCATGCCTTGCATTCGCCATACTCAGGGCTGAATTGGGCGAGGTCGGCGTTGCCGCACCAGCAAACGCGCATCGCTGTCACCCCGGCTTGCGGACAAGAAAAACCGCACCGCTACAGTCTTGCCAGTCTGTTTCCATATCCAGCACCCCCGCAAACACTTTACGAAATCCGGCCGGGAAATTCTCATTGGCAGATAAAAACGGGAAGATTACATCCCCCATCTCCCCTCCAGCCTTCCGCTTGACGTGCCAGAGCGCATCCATCAACAAAAATATGCCGCTGTTGCATTTTGGCAGGATGGGCACATGTTCTTCAGCAACTAGGCCCGCCTGACTGAAACGCTTCGCCCAGTCACCAACGGAAAGAGGATTGGCCAGATGGTGATAATCGAGGAAATCCTTCTGAAGTGAAGCAGACGCCTCCGCAAATCCAGCCATGGCGACAAGATTTGGCAGCAGCGACCACTCGACAAAACGATCCGTCACCACGCTGCACAACAGGGTGCCGCCCGGCTTGAGACAACGGTGAATCTCCGCCAGCACCGCATCAAGATGATCCATGTGCTCCAATGAGCAGTTGGCGAAAACATGGTCGAAGCTGGCATCGGGTTCCGGCACCTAGTGTGCAGGAGCAATATGGACTGCCCGATACACGCCACTCTGGCGACCTAGCTCGGCAACCCCGGGGTTCATATCTACCCCAACCACATCGGTGGCCTGCGGCCAGATGAGCCGAAAATATTGACCATCACCACAACCAAGATCTAATACGCGGCCATCGAGGCGATAGCGCTGGTAGGCGGCGTATTCCCATGAGCGCCAGTGGCTTAGGGGGGGGATGTGTGGATACAGGGCAACGACGGAGTCGTAACCAGAGATCACTTCTTCCTTGGCAAGCAAAGTTCTCTTCCGACAGCAACTCATCTATCCCCCCCAATTCCTGCTGGATTCATACCTTAGGGACAAAAGCGTCTCTCCAGCCACAGCTTTGAAATCGGCAATGTTTTTCTCCGAAAAGTGATTAACCCAATCGCCAGCGACCCCTTTTCGTACAAAAGTATTGTGTCTAAATGCCTTACCTAAAGCACGAGCAAAATTTTCCTTAGAAAACCTATCAACCGTACGTTCCAACATGTCCTTTTTGACATCAGACCCAATCAGCGACTTAATTAATCGCCCAAGACACTCCGCCGGCTCTTGTAAAAAATCTTCATACCGAACAAGCAGAACCGAACTCGCGCGCCATGCCTCAACATAATTAGCCCATTCAGCAGCTGTTTTTTTTACATACACATCAAAATCAATATCGAAAGACGTAGTTATGCCATTATTCACGCAAAAATATTTTTCGAAATGCCACTTGGAAACAACAACATCGCGCCCATCCCTCACTAAATGCACATATTTGGCATCAAAATCAATAAGCCCTGACCTAGGAAATTCATGACTCTTAATAACCGAACAACGCGGAAAATCCAAATCATTGCTCCCGGCATACCACGGATGTTTTTTTATATCAAACAAATCAAACCCGGGATTAACATATATATCCCGCTGAGGCACCCCTAGGACATCCCCTAGCATTGAGGTAACCCACGACCCTCCGGATTTAGGGAACTCCGTAACAACTATCGGTTTATCTATTTGCATTCTGGCAATTCAAATAAAGGAAGACTTCTAAATTCACTCAACCAGCAACTCCATCGCGCCATCAAGATTAGCCACCCCATGATGCCGAAGGACATCGACTCCATGCTCAGAAGCCAATCCTATTGAAAAACAACCTACTTGAGGCACATGGCACAGCCGCATTACCCTGCCTTCAAGATTATAGTGAGAAATTGACCCCCTGTATTTCCAAGTCACCTCATCGGTAGAGGCTAGGCCAACTTGAAAAGTGTATTCACCCGGTGCAATATCAAGACGAATTTTATGACGGCAAATCACCCTAGTGGGTAGGTCATTCGCAGTTTTAGAAATAGGATCTCGCGAATACTGAAGGGAATTTTTGCCGTGAACAATGATTCCGCGCTCATTGGTAATGGTTACACCGCAAACCGGAATACCAATTTCTTCAGCAAGTTCGAACTCGTAGTAAAAAACCGCCCAATCCCCCTGGCGAAAGCTGTTGCACGGCTCGCCATCCGCGTTACACAGGGCAACACTGACACAACGCGCTTGCCCATTGCTCACCTGCGACTTGCCGGTCAGATCGATAAAGGCTTGATGGGGAGGGCGATCAATCGCTGCGGTTGCAGGGCATGAAACCTTTCCGGGCATCGGTTCATGCGATCGCACCAAATCTCTCCGCGATGCCGCCTGGTGTAGCAGGTAGTAGTGCTTCGCCGCCTCGGAGGCCGGGCCGATAAACCGTACCTGGCCATGATCCAGCAGGAGAGCCCGTTCGCAATATTGTTCGATATCGGGCATGGAATGAGAAACCAGCAGGATGGCGGCTCCGGCATCCCGTAACTGCTGCAGACGCGCGTAGCACTTCTGACGGAAAAACACGTCGCCAACAGCCAGTGCCTCATCGATGATGACGATGGATGCATCAATGTGCGCCTGTACCGCAAAGGCAAGACGCACAAACATGCCACTTGAGTAGGTCTTGACGGGTTGCTCGATGAACTCGCCGATGTCAGCGAAGGCGACGATCTGGTCGTAGCGGGCTTCGATTTCTTTCTGGCTGAGTCCGAGAATGCGTCCGTTCAGGAAGACGTTTTCGCGGCCGGTAAACTCGGGGCTGAAGCCGCTACCCAATTCCAGCAACGCGGCGATGCGGCCACGGATATTCGCTTCACCACTCGTCGGCGCCAGCGTGCCGGCGAGGATTTGCAACAGGGTGCTCTTGCCGCTGCCATTGCGGCCAATGATGCCGAATGTTTCGCCGCGCCGCACCTGCAACGAGACGTCCTGCAAGGCCCAGAATTCTCGAAAATAACTCGGCGGGCGTCGCTGTTTCGATACGCCGAGCGTCATGCCCGCGCGATTGGCAGCCAAGTGCAACCGGGGCAAGACAAGCTGTTTCAGTCGGTCTCGCGGCGAGTTGTAGACTTCGTAACGCTTGCTCAGGTTACGAACGTCGATGACGATTTCTTCAGAGGACATCTGCAAATCCTCGGCGAGATTTCTGGAACCACCAGTGACCTGCTTGGCAAATTCCAAGTCCGACAACCAGGCTGATCGCCCAGTTCCCCCATTGAATCGGTTTCCCCCAGAGCATCAGGTCACGAAATTGAATGATGGGTAAGGTGAGCGGATTCCACGTCAAGATTGTCTGGTAGGCATCGGGAAGTATTTCGATCGGGTAAAAAACCGGTGCCATGAAAAGCGCAACGGTGGTCACCATACCGATGACTTGGGACAGGTCACGCAGATAGACTCCCAGCGAGGCGAACAGCCACGAAAGCCCAAGCATCATCAATATCAGAGGAATTAGGCTAATAGGGATTAGTAGCGTACCGACATGGACGGCAACACCAGCAAGAAGGCAAAAAACGAGAAGCACCCCAAAACTGACAAGAAAATGCATCGCGGCGGAGAGCAATGTCATCCACGGCAATATTTCGAGAGGGAATACCACTTTCTTGACGTAATTTGGATGGCTGATTATTAGAGTAGGGGCTCGATTAAGGCATTCGGAAAAAAAACTGTGGACGATCATCCCCGAGAACAGCACGATGGCAAATGCAACTTTGCTCTCCTCACCTGCCCCCCATTTTGCTTTGAAGGCCACGCTAAACACAAAGGTGTAGATGGCCAGCATCAGCATGGGATTGAACAAGGACCAGACGATGCCCAGTACGGAGCCCTTGTAGCGTCCTATGAAATCACGTTTGGTCAACTCCCAAAGCAGGTCACGGTGACGGAGAGGGCTGGCCACTATTTCTACGGGTGATGTTGAATGATTGATGCTCACGCGCTGATTCGCCCGTAGCTGTCGTCAAAACGAACAATATCGTCTTCACCGACATATTTTCCGCACTGCACCTCGATCATTACGCAAGAGGTCGGGCCTGAGTTTGTCAACCTATGCTTGTGCCCCGCAGGTATAAATGTGGACTCGTTGGTGTTAATCAAAATCTCATGGTCACCGTTAATCACCTTTGCAAAACCGCTGACGACCACCCAGTGCTCGCTGCGGTGGTGATGCATCTGCAAACTTAGGGAAGCACCTGGCTTCACTTCAATGCGCTTGATCTTGAAGCCGTCGTCTTCCTCCAGTACGGTATAAGTCCCCCAAGGACGATGTACGGTGCGGTGCAACTTGTGAGCTTCGTGGCCTTGGGCTTTGAGCTCAGCGTAGATGTGTTTGACATCTTGAGCATGGGCTTTGTTGGCAACTAACACGGCATCTGGCGTATCGATGATGATGAGGTTGTCCACACCCACGGCACCGACCAAACGACCGTCGCTCTGGATGGTGCAGTTGCGCGTGTTGTGCAGTATGGCCTCGCCTTGGATACGGTTACCACAGGCGTCTACCGCACCAAGATCACCCAACGCCGCCCAAGAGCCAATGTCGCTCCAACCTATGGAGCAAGGAACAACTGCTACTTGGTCAGATTTTTCCATCACCGCGTAGTCGATGGAGTTATCGGGCACGGTCTGAAATGCGTTGGCATCCAACTCTAGCTGGCTAAAACCATCCCCTGTCGCCAAGCGCGACTGCTCAATGCAGGCTTGAGTAGCAGTGAGTATGGCTGGGCAGTGCTTCTCCATCTGTCCCAATATGGCGCCAGCTGCAAAACAGAACATGCCGGAATTCCAGAGGAAACGCCCTGATGCGAGGTAGCTTTGGGCTTTTTCAAGAGAGGGTTTTTCTACAAAACGCAGAACCCTGTTGCCTTCGGATTCGATATAGCCGTAGCCAGTTTCTGCCGTATCCGGCTGAATCCCAAAGGTGACGAGCTTGCCCTGTTGGGCAAGCTCAACCGCGTTGACTACCGCTTGCTCGAAGCCGGTTTGGTCGGAAATCAAATGATCTGCGGCCAATATCAAAAGAATGGCATCGGGGCCATGCGTCGCTGCAACCTGCAGCGCAGCTGCTGCGATGGCAGGTGCGGTATTACGACCGAACGGTTCAAGGATGAATGCGGTTGATGCTTGGGTGGCGTTGACTTCGCGAAACTCATCTTCGGTTTTGAAGAAAAGTTCTCTATTCGTCACTGTCATCAGATGATTCACGCCAGGCAGTTGGGCGCCACGCAGATAGGCTTTTTGGAGGAGACTTTGTCCGTCCGCCAAACGAATGAATGGTTTGGGGTGGAGTTCCCGTGAAACTGGCCAAAGCCTGGTGCCGGCGCCACCACAGAGAATGGTGGGAATTAGGCAAAAAGCGTCATGCACAGCAACCGAACCTCGCGAGCTGGTTTCCGAACCAAGGCACTTACCTGGCAGACTCATTGAATCCATGCTAGTTACGGCCTTAGTGAGTTGATTCATAACCCCGCCTCCTCCTGTAAAAAAAACCCCGCTCGCAACACCCAGACTGTCGTCAGAGGCATCCGACTTCGGGGAAGGGGGAGCATCACAGCCTTCCTAAAAGACCGCAAACACCCTGTCATTACTAAATCACATTATGACAAGTATAGCTTGCCATTCCGATCATAGACAATTCACCAAGGTTAGCAGCGCTTCGCTTACAAAACATTTAGGGCAAGATGCAACGGTCGTGAGAAACGCACAGGCGCAACGACGCGGCCTGCCGAATTTCGCTTGCATGAAGTTGGCCGACCTGCTTGAGACCGAGTGGATTGAAATGATTGCAGCTTCTGAACTCGTGTTCGAGAAGAACCCGGAAAGCCGGGAAGTCTGGCTCCCTTTTGTCCTCGCGGCCAAGGCCCGGATGCTTGCGGAAATTGCGACGTCGACGAATGCGACGGCAGAAACGACGACGGCCCCCCGCTAGGGAGCCGTCTGAAAAGATGGTGGCCAATCGCGGAATCGAACCACGGACACGCGGATTTTCAATCCGCTGCTCTACCAACTGAGCTAATTGGCCAACGAGGCGGCATTATAGCGAGCCCCCCCGGCTTCGTCAAAGGAAAATCAGCGGAATGCCGCATTTCGTATCGCCCTCCGCCAAACACCGGAAATACTCAGGCGAAACCGGCGGGAAGGTTGCCGGGCAGAGCCGGGCTTCCTGCTTCCGAAGCCGCCGGGGAACGATGGATCGGAAAGACGACGCGGGCGATCGAACCGCGGACCGTGCCGTCGGCCGACGGTCGCGGATTCGGACGCAGGCTGGCGGCGGCGCGGTGCAGTTCGGCGATCTCGCGCACGATCGCCAGCCCCAGTCCGCTGCCTTCGACACCGGTGCCGTCGACGCGGTAGAAGCGGTCGAACACGCGCTGCGCGTCCTCTTCGGAAATGCCGATGCCGCTGTCTTCGATTTCGAGCACCGCGAAATCGCCCTGCGCGACGACGCGGCAGGTCACCCGCCCGTCGTCCGGCGTATAGCGCAGGGCGTTGTCGATCAGGTTGTTGAGCATCTCGCGCAGCAGAAAGCTGTTGCCGAGGACGCTGACCGGCCCGGCGGGTTCGAAGCCGAGGTCGATGCGGCGCGCGATCGCTCGCTCGACCCAGCCCTCGATCACTTCGCGCAGCAGGCGCTCCAGATCGAGCGGCACCAGCGCCTGCTGCGAGTGCTCGCTGGCTTCGGCGCGGGCCAGCGCGAGCAGTTGATTGACGAGGTGCGAGGCGCGGTCGACGCTGGTCGCGATCAGGCGCAGGGCGTGGCGCAACTCGGCCGGATCGCTCTCGCGCATGGCCAGCTGGGCCTGCATCTTGAGCCCGGTGAGCGGCGTGCGCATCTGGTGCGCGGCATCGGCGATGAAGCGGCTCTGCGCCTCCATGTTGTTCTGCATGCGCCCGAGCATGGCATTGAAGGCTTCGGTCAGCGGCTGCAGTTCTTCGGGAACGCGGCGCGCCGGAATCGGCGACAGATCGCCCTCGCGCCGCGCCTGAATGCGCTCGCGCAGGCGCGTGAGCGGGCGCAGGCCCTGCGAGAGGCCGAACCAGACGAGGATGACGGCGAGCGGAATGATGACGAATTGCGGCAGGATGACGCTGGCGATGATCTTGTTGGCCAGCTGCGAGCGCTTCTCCATCGTCTCGCCGACCTCGACGAGCACCCAGGCGTCGCGCGGCATGCCCGGATCGCTGAGATAGAGATAGGCGACCCGCAGATCCTGCCCGTTGTATTCGGCGTCGCGGAAATAGGCTTCGCCGGCATCCGCCAGCGCCCGCTCGTCCTCCCGCGGCAGCGGCAACTCCCGGTCGCCGGCCAGCAGCTTGCCGCCGCGCCCGATCACGTGGAAATACACGCTGTCGATCTCGTCGGAGCGCAGCAGCGCGCGCGCCGAGCCGGAGAGCATGACCTGCGGCCGGCCGTCGACGAAGCGGATCTGGCGGGCGATGGCGCCGACGCTCTCGCGCAGCGCCTGGTCGTAGGGAAAGCTGGCGACGCTGTTGGCAAAGTAGTGCGTCACCGCGATGCTGATCGGCCACACGAAAAGCAGCGGCGCCAGCATCCAGTCCAGTATCTCGCCGAACAGCGAGCGCTGGCCCTCAGGACTTGCGCTCTTCCGCGGGCTTTTCAAGGCAGTATCCGAGGCCGCGCACGGTGGCGATGCGCACGCCGCCCGATTCCAGCTTCTTGCGCAGGCGGTGCACGTAAACTTCGATGGCGTTGTGGCTGACCTCTTCGCCCCAGCCGCACAGGTGGTCGACCAGCTGGTCCTTGCTGACCAGACGGCCGGCGCGCGAAAGGAGGATTTCGAGCAGGCCCAGTTCGCGCGCCGAGAGGTCGAGCATGGCGCCGTTCAGCTGCGCGCTGCGGTCGGAACGGTCGAAAGTCAGCGCGCCGCACTCGATGACCGGCGCCGCCCCCGCCGACCGCCGCGTCAGCGCACGCACGCGCGCTTCGAGTTCGGGCAGTTCGAAAGGCTTGGCCATGTAGTCGTCGGCGCCGAGATCGAGTCCCTTGACGCGGTCGTTGATCCCGTCGAGCGCCGTCAGGATCAGCACCGGCACCTGCGACTTGCGGCCGCGCAGGCGGCGCAGCACGTCCAGCCCGCTCAGGCGGGGCAGGCCGAGGTCGAGAATCACGAGGTCGTAAGCGTTGGTCATCAGCGCCGTATCGGCGTCTATCCCGTTGTAGGTGCAGTCGATGGCGTAGCCGGTCTGGCGCAGCGAACGGCACAGGCCGTCGGCAATGATCTGGTCGTCTTCAGCTAGGAGAATCCGCATGAGGCTCCGTCAAGTGGTTGGCGCACGTAAGTTTTTTGTAAGCGTCGAGTCATACACTGCGCGCGCTGTTCTCCTTTTATGGTCTTAGGAGTTCCGGCTTCGGCCGGGACTCGGGGGGTGCCCGAATCCTGCACCGGGCGCTCCCCGCCACTTTTCTTCCGCGCCCGACTCCGCAACTCCCCGCACCGGCTTTGCCGCATCGCAACCAGCGCGCCCGTGCATCTCCCATGACGAGTGTATCAAAATCGGCAGGCCGCCGTTTTTGCAGCGCAGCAAGACAAAATCACCCGCCGAAAAAGAAAAACCCCGCAAGCTTCTGCGGGGTTTTCGTGAGCTGGAAAGCCCGGACCGGGATTACATCCCCATGTCCATGCCGCCCATGCCACCCATACCGCCCATGCCGCCCATGCCGCCGGCAGCCGGCTTGTCTTCGGCCAGTTCGGCGACCATGCACTCGGTGGTCAGCATCAGGCCGGCAACCGAAGCGGCGTTCTGCAGCGCGGTGCGGGTGACCTTGGTCGGATCCAGCACGCCCATTTCGACCATGTCGCCGTAGGTGCCGTTGGCGGCGTTGTAGCCGTAGTTGCCCTTGCCTTCGATGACCTTGTTGGCCACGACGGACGGCTCGTCGCCGGCGTTGGCGACGATTTCGCGCAGCGGCTGCTCCATCGCGCGCAGGACGATCTTGATGCCGGCGTCCTGGTCGTGGTTGTCGCCCTTGAGATCGCCGATGCCGGCACGGGCGCGCAGCAGCGCGACGCCGCCGCCGGGGACGATGCCTTCTTCAACGGCGGCACGCGTGGCGTGCAGCGCGTCTTCGACGCGGGCCTTCTTTTCCTTCATTTCGACTTCGGTCGCAGCACCGACCTTGATCACGGCAACGCCGCCAGCCAGCTTGGCGACACGCTCCTGTAGCTTTTCCTTGTCGTAGTCGCTGGTCGCGGTTTCGATCTGGGCGCGGATCTGCTTGACGCGCGCTTCGATGTTGGCGGCAACGCCGGCGCCGTCGATGATCGTGGTGTTTTCCTTGCCGATCTCGATGCGGGCAGCCTGGCCGAGTTCGGCCAGCGTGGCCTTCTCGGGGGTCATGCCGACTTCCTCGGCGATCGCCTGGCCGCCGGTCAGGATAGCGATGTCCTCGAGCATGGCCTTGCGGCGGTCGCCGAAGCCCGGCGCCTTGACGGAGCAGGTCTTCAGGATGCCGCGGATGTTGTTGACCACGAGGGTGGCCAGCGCTTCGCCTTCGACGTCCTCGGCGATGATCAGCAGCGGACGGCCGGCCTTGGCGACTTGCTCCAGGACGGGCAGCAGGTCACGGATGTTGCTGACCTTCTTGTCGAAGAGCAGAACGAAGGGGTTTTCCAGAATGGCGATCTGCTTTTCCGGATTGTTGATGAAGTAGGGCGACAGGTAGCCGCGATCGAACTGCATGCCCTCGACGACGTCGAGTTCGTTCTGCAGCGACTTGCCGTCTTCGACGGTGATGACGCCTTCCTTGCCGACCTTCTCCATGGCCTGGGCGATGATGTCGCCGATCGAGGTGTCGGAGTTGGCGGAAATCGAGCCGACCTGGGCGATTTCCTTGTTGGTCGTGCACGGCTTGGAGATCTTCTTCAGCTCTTCGATGGTGGCGATCACGTCCCTGTCGTTGCCGCGCTTCAGGTCCATCGGGTTCATGCTGGCGGTGACGTACTTCATGCCTTCGCGGACGATCGACTGGGCCAGAACGGTGGCGGTGGTGGTGCCGTCGCCGGCGATGTCGGAGGTCTTGGAAGCGACTTCCTTGACCATCTGCGCGCCCATGTTGGCGAACTTGTCCTTCAGTTCGATTTCCTTGGCGACGGAAACGCCGTCCTTGGTCACCGTCGGGGCGCCGAACGAGCGCTCCAGCACGACGTTGCGGCCCTTCGGACCGAGGGTCACCTTGACCGCGTCGGCCAGGATGTTGATGCCTTCGACCATACGGGCGCGGGCGGAATCACCGAATTTGACTTCTTTGGCTGCCATAACGAAATACTCCTGAATTCAGTTGGTTACTTGGGCGGACCGCGAAGCTCAGGCTTCGACCACGCCCATGATGTCTTCTTCGCGCATGACCAGCAGTTCCTGGCCATCGACCTTGACGGTCTGGCCGGCGTACTTGCCGAACAGCACGCGATCGCCAACCTTCACGTCCAGAACGACTTGCTTGCCGTTCTCGTCGCGCTTGCCCGGGCCGACGGCGAGGATTTCGCCCTGATCCGGCTTTTCGGCGGCGGTATCGGGAATGACGATGCCAGAGGCGGTCTTGCGCTCGTCCTCGAGGCGCTTGACGATCACACGGTCGTGCAACGGACGGATTTTCATGTAGTTTCTCCTTGGTTTTAGGCGTAGGCGACTACTAACTCATCAATACTCGCGGGGCCGTCGCCAGACGGCCCCGCGCGCAGGACTGTTAGCACTCAAAGCTAACGAGTGCTAATAATAGGGGCGCACCAAGTGAATTTCAAGCGCCGGGGGCACAAATAAAGTTCTGCACAAATATAGTGGCAGACAAAAAAATAAACCGGCAGACAAGCGTAGTGGCCCCTATGACCGGGAGAGCTAGCCTTGTCTAAAAAGCAAAGGCTACTGACCTTTGTTCCCCCGCCCCTACCGGACCAGACCCTGTTTAGCTGGATTTGGATGTATCACCGCATGTCGGGAAATGCCTTTATCAGCTACTCCGCTCAGCAAGCCCTGGGGCAACCAGCGGGAAATTCCATTTCCACGTACCCTCACACCTGAATTACCTTCGCTTGGCTGCGGAAGGCCTCTGGGACTCTCCAGAACAGGTCATCCTGAATCACCCCTGATTTTGTAGAGACTGCGCAGTCAGTTTTGCGCACTACTGCAGCCGTTCAAGCGGGATGGCGCGAATGGCGGTAATGGCCGAACAGCGGATTAAGGCACACTTCCCCACCCCACTTCGCTTGACCTTATTCATCTTTCATAAGACGCCAAACGTCAAAATGACGCCTATCGCACGTCCACCTGCTCGCAAGCATTGCGCTTGGCAAGGCCAACAAATTCCGCAGCCACCTCGTCGGCGATGATGCCGTCCATGACAGACCGCATCCAATCCTTCAGCGGCGGCCACGACACACCCAGCAGTTCCAGTTGGCGCCGCGAGTATCCGCCGCGCGCACTTAGGCCGGAGGCCAGAAACTCTTCGGTAATTCTCATGACGGCAGATCGCTGAGCCAGCGCGGGCACGACTCTCCTTGACGAACGTCAAGTAGCTTACCGCCCGTTCCGGTCCATTGATACACCTCGATTAAGTGCCGAGCCATCGTCTCGCTGTCCTTGGCGTCCACGGGCTTGCCGCCAACCTCTCTCCTGAAGAGAACATCGAATCCGCCATTCATTGCTGTATGCCCTTTGCTCACTAGGTGCGCCAAGCCGCTCATCATTGACGCTAAACGTTTATCTAATGGCCGCGCGACCGCCATTCACCTCTCGCGCCTGCTCTCGATCACTGAACAGACCAAGATGCACAAGGCGCGCAAGAATCGCCCCCTCTCCCCGACCGAATCGCTCGCCCAGAAACGCCGCTGTCGCTGAATTATCGGACTCCCATGCGGTTCTCAGCGCCTCGTCATCACCGGTCGTCCATGGCTTGCCATGCATGACTGGCCGTGAGGTCGTTGCTGAAACTCCCGATGAAGAGTTGAAGTGTTTCACCATCCTCCGCAATTTCGCCAGATAGTTTAGGCGCGCCTTGTCGAGATCGGGGTCGCGTGGCGTCTCCAAAAACGCCCCATCCCTCGGGTCGACTCCGCGGCAAATAGCTTCCAGAAGCTCAAGTTCCTTGATCATGCTCTCCCCTGTAAATAAGCAATGCTTCATGCTCCAATGCCCCACCGAACTCCGCCATTAGCCGGAGAAGCCCTTGCACCCTATTGTGCGGACTCCGCTGCAGCGCCGGTAGCAGCCCTGCCGATCGCGATAATAGCTCCCGATCCGAATACTGAGAAAACAGGCGCCCGATCTCAGCCGGAATGAACAGGTCGGCTCGGTCGCCAAGCGCCGCTTCGAGCCGGCAGAACTCACCGAGGCCAACTGGATCGTAGTCGCCGTAATGGACAACGCGGGCATCCCGCATGGACTCGCTGGCCAGCCAGTCGATGAGCCGGCGTGACATTCGCCCGTAGGTTGCGATTGCTAGGTCGACGCCGGCGTTTGCCCAGTCGTGCCGAATGAGGACGGTCGGATTCTCGACGGTGGCCACTACGCCAGAGAATCGCACTTCGCGGTTAACCGGGCGCGCACCGTAGAGGACGAATGCACCGAGGTCACCGGACACCCCGGACCAGCCGACGGCCGTACCGCCAATCAGCAACGGCACCTTGCCGGTCAACCGGTATTCGACGATTTCGAAGTCGAGGCCGCCCAGTGCCTTCGTATCCCGGTACCGAGACAGTGCCAGCGTCCGTCGGTCTAGGCCTTCCTCGGCTGCGGCATTGCTGAACAGGCCGGCGGGGTAATGTCGCTCAATGAACCGCGCCAAGGTGTCCGCGTTGCGTACTTCGATGCGCCGGCCGGCGCCAGCGCGCCGCTCCACCAGCACATCGGCCGAAAACAGCGGCGCTAGGCGCTCCCGCGCCTTGGCGGACAACCGGCTCGCCGGCACCACGCCATCGGCAGCCAGGTCGGCGAGAAGCCCGGCAAAGGCATCAAGCGGCGTCTGCACGGATCGCCTCTTTGGCCTTGCGCTGGATGCGCGACTTCGGGTCGATGATGGCGCGGCTGTCCGGCGTCAGGCGAACGATGTAGATGCTCTCTGCCGCCGCTACTGGCACTGTCGATGCCAGAATCGGGCAGAAGCCCTTGTCGTTAGCCACTGCCAGTATCTCCCGCAGGTTGCCCTCGTCGATCTGGTTGGCCTCATCGATGTAGAACGGCAGAACGAACTGCCGACGGTCGCGCATCATGGCCTGGATCAGCACGATATTCACAAGCGCCTTGATAGACATCGTGGTGCCGTTCGATTCGATCTTGGAAAGATCGTTGTAGACCGTCTCCAGGCCATCAGCGGTCTTGACCACAAATTGCACGCCAAACCAGTCTGCCAGCCGCAGCACCGGCGCCCGCTGGATGGTTTGGTGGATGGCGCTGATGGCGCTTTCACTGTCAGCGAGGTTTGACAGGAGGTCGGCGGCGCCGGCCTCCACCACCGAACGATAGTTCCGCGTTACTTCGGTGTTTTCGACGATCTTCACCGAGAAGCCGCGCAGGTTCGAGATGGCAACGTTGCCGATCGCTCGGCTGAACTGCTCGGCGGACTCGGACAGGCTGCCCAGCGCCTCGAACATCCGCTTGAACGTTGCCCGCATCCCCTTAATGACGTTTGTCAGGTGGTCACGGTAGGCGTTGTCGCGCTCGCCCAAGGAATCGACGGCCTCGATGATTGCCTCGATCTTCTCGTCGTCGCTACTGCCGGCGAAGCCATCCGGGTTCAGCAGCTCCGCCTCGGACAGGATGCGCAGGACTTCGGCCTCGGACTGCAGATACCCGTTGTAGGTCTGCGAGTACAGCGACGCCAGTTCCATCGCATCCTCCGGCCACTCGGGGTCCGGCGTACCCATCGGCCAGGAGGGCTTCGGTGGAATCGGCCGCAGGCCGTCCAGCTTGGCCAATTGCTCGGTCTTCATCCGGATGTCGCCATTGATGCCAGTCTTCTGGTGCTCGCGTTGCACGCCTTTTTGCTCGAGCAATTGCCGGGCGGTGACGTTCGCCGCCTTCGCCTTCTTCTGCGCCTCGTCGGCCTTCCTCTGGTCGGGCAGCTTGGCGGCGTCTTCAGCATGCCGGAGGAAGCACCGGTGCAGCTCTTCGGACACTTGCAGCTGGGCTTTCAGCTCATCCCGCTTTGCCTGCACAGCCGCCATGTTCTGCGCCGTGGCCAAGTCCGCCACCTGTTTCTTCACCTCGTGCTCGAGGTCAGCGATTTCCGCATTAAGTGTCGCCAGATCGGCCACACGCACCGATTCGCGGGTCGCCACCTGGTCCAGCGGAATCGACACGCCGTCAACGACCAGCCGGCCGTCGGCAATCTTTCCGTGAATGCGGCGCAGCAGGGCGAGCAGCGCCTCTTCATCGGACAGCAACACTCCCCCTTCCTCCAGCGGCAGGCGCAACAGCTCCGGGTGGAAGATCCGGCCAAGGTCGGTCATAACTTCCGGGCCAAGCCGTTCCTGCAGGCATGTACCGAGGAGCTGGGCATACTTGTCGCGCCGCCCGATTATCGCCCCCAACTTCTTCCGCGTACGTTCCAGCCGCGCTTCAAGTTCCGCAGGGTCGCCGGCGGTGACCAAGCTAGCGGTCAATTGGTCGATCGTGGCCCCCAGGCTCTTGCGCGTGGCCGCCTCGATGTCCGGTAGATAGTCCCGAAGGGCTGTCTTGTCGGCTTCAAACGCCTTGAACCAGTCCTCCAGCACAATGCCGGCACGAACGATATCGTCGTTCTCGTCCTCCAGACGCTGCCGTTCGTCCTTGGCAGCCAGCGCCGTGGCAGCGACCTCCTCCAGTCGCTGCTGGTCACGTTCGATGCCCTTCTCCAGCATCGTCCGTTGCCGGGCCTTCGCCCCGACGATCGTCGCATACAGTGCGGGCAAATCTCGGCTGGCACGAATGCGTTTCTCTTGCTCAGCCTTCAGGTGGTTGGCGATCAGCGCCACCTGGCGAATGTTGGCCAGCCTAGCCTTTTCGACCATGAGGGCGCTGTAGGCGTCGTTGTACTCCCTGTGCAGGTCCACCTCGATGGCGTTGCGGATACCGTGGCGGTAGACCGTCAGCAGCGTGTCCTTGACGTCCTTCTGACTCAGGTTGGTGAGCCGCAGCAGATTCTTGAACAGGTACGCAAAGTCGCCGTAGCGGCCGACGTCGCGCAGAGGCACGATCCCCATGTTGAGCTGCCGGACGCCGAGCTCGCCGATGAGCGCGGCGCGGATTTCGTTCGGCTCCATCTCCTTCAAGAAGCGGCCCTCGACGATGCGGCGCTTCACCTCATCGAACGGCCGGACGCGGTTCTCATCGTCGATGAAGTCTTCCTTGCGGTAGGCGCCCTCGAAAGCAAAGCGGTCAACCTGGAAGGCGCCGAGCTGCCCCTTGCCACGCAGGCCAACCGTGACGAATCGGCCATCGCTCGTCACCGTCTCGAACAGGATGGTCGAGGTATCGAGGCGGAAGTAGTAGCGACGCGTCTCATCCCACGGCCGGCTGAAGCTCATCTCGTTGAAGCTGGGCACGTAGAGCATCTGCAGCGTGGCAATAAGCGATGTCTTGCCGGCGTTGTTTTCGCCGACCAAATGGGCGGAACGGCCAAGTACGACTTCCGCGTAGTCGTACCGACCGGCGCGAATCAGAACAATGCGTTTCGGTCCCGGCGTCAGCATTGGGACTCCTCTTCAGCAGTTTTCTCGGTGTCCAGGCCCGCAGCTACGCATGCATCGACGATTCGGTGCGCTGGCGGGAGCAAGCGGAATCTGCCATCGCCGCCTTGTGCCAGGAAGCCAAAGTTTTCCATCGTACGAATGGTTTCAGCCAGGTCGGCCGGCGTCGAGATTCCGACATGCTGCAGGTAGCCGCGGTAGCGCTCGCTGGCCAGATGCGGAAGTTGATCGACGTTGAAGCTCTTGCCGGCGAGCGCCGCAGTGATCCCCTCGCCGTTGTCGGCCAGCCAGTCTATGAGGATGTAAAGGAACAGGGCCAGCCGATTCACGTTATTCGCAGTCGCCCGCGCGCCGAAGAAGTAGTAGAAGCCGCGAGCATCACATACCAGCTCGAACCCCAGCTTCTTGAAGACCGCTTGGTAGTCGTCGGGATGCTTTTCGAGAGCCGCGAACAGATCGCCGTCCGCGGCAGACAGGTGCCGACCCCGCGACAGTTCCCGGAAAATGTCTTCCAGCTTTTCAAGGTGATCAAGCATTGGCAGAGATGTGCGTTGGAAGGTACGTGTAGATGGCCGTCTCCGTTTCCGCCTGCACAGGCTGGTCGCCGAAGGCACACTGAAAACCGGGGGAGCCGGAGATGTTGTGGAAGGCCTGAAGCAGCTGCTGGTCGGGATAGGCGCTGAACGTGCCGACGATCCATGCCAGCAAGTCTTTCTGTTCGCCGGCGGCCAGCAGGCTCTCGACCACTTCGTCTGGATCGAGGACTGGCGGCGCCACGCTGTCGCTCAGAGTGGCCAACGGGCCCGGATCGGGATTGGCGACGTAGTTGGCGACACCTGAAAGGTATTCCTCGAGCGCGTAGGTGCTGAAGACGTTGTCCGGACGCCAGCGCGCGATCGGCAGCTGGTCGACCACCTTGTCCAGCCCCTTCGCCCCTTCCCTTCCAACTCGATCAAGCTGCCGGCTTATAGCAACCGCCATCGCATGATCGCGCCGAATCTGGCGGAACAGCGGCGTGACCTCGCGCAACGAAGAGTGAAAGTCGCTCCAGGCATCGTCCTTCAGCCGGCGCACGCCTGCGATTACCTTCGACGTCAGCTCCGGCACGAAGGGGTCATCGGGCATCGAGTTGCAGCCCAGCTTTGCGACAGCGATCAACTCACTAGCGCGTCTCTCCATCTCTCCGCCAACTTCGACCAGTGCACCCAATGGGGTCAGGTGCTTCTCGTGCAGATAGGTGATAAACAGGTAGCGCTCCCGCAGACTCCTATGGTCCTCGCGAGTCTTGATGCGCATGACCTCGTTCACGATGGATTGCGAGTTGCCTCGGGACAGCCCGCGCGCCGCGTCGAGAGCCTGCTTGATGCTGTTGCTGGCCTGCCGAACGCGATCAATGTCTGACGCCTCGAAGGCCATGCGCAAATCTTCAGTCAGCCGGGCCACTTCTTCGATAATCGGTCCGAGCAGGCCCGGCGCCGAAAGACGTTGGCGCATCGACAGGTGTCGCAAGAATTCGCCGACGACGTAGGGGACCTCCCATGAGTTGTCCGAATCCGCAGCCTTTTCAAATAAGCCGAACTGCTCAAGCAACTCCGCCACCTTCTCAGGCGCACGCTCACCTTCGGGATGATGCTTCTGCAGCAGCGACCGCAAATCGCCTAGGCTGACCGAATCTCCTTGCGAGGCGAGATCCGACAGTAGGCCGTAGTATTCGGCAACAAGCGCAAGCGTGCGCTGGGGGTTGGTGCTCATGACGTCATTCTATCCGCATCGAAATACCCATAGGGGCAAAGAACTGAGGAGAGAATAGAAAATGCATGGCTCATGAGGGTGAGCCTCCACGACAACGATCACTGGAGGACAACTCCGCATATTAGAGAAGTTCATCGCCTTCAGACGACTTGGCCGATGGAACCGGGAGTCACAACCTGAGTCGGCGAAATCGATGTCGACGATTATCAGACGCTTTGTATCAAGGGACTGCCGAGGCCAAAGATCGAAAATTGTTGCAGTTCCCCCGCACCGCTTTGTTTGACATTACCCCCAGTAGATCAGAAGTTCTGCCTTTCCAGCCGTTTGATTCAGCCCGACACAGTGGCTGGTCTGGGGAGAAATGCAGACCTCGCGGCGACCATTAAAAGCGGGGCGATTCAGACAGACCAGAATTTTCGTCGCGAAAATTCCAGGCGACGCCCTGAGCCTTAGCTCCTACGATGGCACTTCCATTTCATCCACTCAGGAGCACGTATGACCAAGCAAGCCAAAGCCCCGCAGACCCAACAGCAACTGAACCATCGCGCAAATGCGCTGAACAAGAACACGGGCACATCCGGCACCAACCCCGTGAACGCGCAAGTACACGGCAATCGCGGCAAGCAGTTGAATCCGAACCAGCGCTGATTCATCCTTTGTACCCTCCACTGACGTGGAGGGTAATCCTCTTACCCGCGACGGGAACATCTTCGCCATGCACGCCAGCTTTGTCTCTCTCGGCCAACTCATCAAATTCGCCTACGACGCGACAGGCGTCCTACCCAGAAAACGGAGCGAGAAGACGGGCCTAAACGACAAGGACATCAAGCGCATCCAAAAACAACTGGAGCGACTAATCGATGAAGAGGGAAGCCTGACGGATCGGTGCGGAGAACTGATCCAAGCGCTCGCATTCGAACTCACGGGCACGATCCAGAACCCCAAGGTCAACTATGCCATCGGGGAAACAATGGTTGACCTGCTGGAAGTCTATAAAGCAGTTGTTCGCGACGATGGAACTTACCTCTCACCGAAGGACAGTCTGAGGTGGTTTTGTGGCGCATACGCCATTCCAAGGCTGCAGCTATCGATTCATAAGCATGCGCTGCGCTTCAATGTCGCGGCGGAAGGTTTCCTAACACCAACGGAAGCGGATTGGTATCTACCGACCATCTCTGGGACCTCGATTACGTGGCCCTTGGAAAAGGCCATAAACTGGGCATATAAGCAATGTCGAAGCAGCCGGGCGCAATTTCATAGCCCCGGCAAAGTAGTTGATCAGGATGATCCAGAGAGTCACCAGAACCTTGAGAATGCATCCAACTGGCTGAGTGGTGAAGCGTTCCCATCTTGGCCGGGCCTGCATTGGAATTTCTCGCGGTCAATTGACCGCCTCGTTGCCACAGAGGAACCGTACGGGCGATCAGTCTCCGAGAAGGAAAAGGAGAGCATTCTGTATGTTCTCTTTCTGGCACGTCTTAGCACCTACGTAACGAAGGCACTGCACGACGCTTACGGAGCCGAAGTGCTGATCGACATGGTGGGCCGGTTCAAGCGACATCGAGATTGGCTGGCCGTGGACCTGAAAGTATTTAAGGCAGAAACGCTAACGTACATTGAAAGATACGGAGCGCTCGAGTCTGCCTCTGACAAAATCTGGCTGGAGTCCTCTGATCAGTACTGGCGGTGGTTTGCTGACCGCGCTCAGCATTGCGCGATGACGATGCAGAGGCTGCTCGACACATTTGATGACCACATCATACCGGACGACCTGGTTACCCAGCTGTGTGATCAGTACGGGGATTACACCGCTCGTTCGGCGCTGGACTCGATGTACTGCGCCAGCGACCTGAAGATTCAGGAGTGTTTTCCGGAAGCGCTCTTCAAAGGGTTCGATCTGAAGAAGAGCAGTTCAACGATGGATGCCGATATTAATGCCTACGAAGCGGAGATCAAAGAAAAGGGACTGACGACCAGTCTGGAATGGATGGTGCACTGGAATCGCGCTGCGCTCTTTTACAAAAAGGAGCAGCACGAAGAAGCCTTCGTACACATCCAGAAAGCCTTCGACTTGGCAAAGTATTCCGCAGGCAAAAATCAGTACCAGATCGTCAATCAGTACATCGAGCTTTCGGCCAAGAACAACAGCTAGAAGAACTTTAAGAAAGGTGTTGCTTGGGCATCCTTCCTTGGACTCTCCGTCCGATGGCTGAGAGACGACGAGCCCACGGAAGATAACCTACGTGGGGTCTTCGAACTCATGAAAAGAGTTCGCTACCCCGCTTTTTGAACTTGCGCCGCACCAAAAACTTCTCTCCATAAAAATACTCATGGTATTTTTAATTCTTTTCATTTTCCGGAAGTGAATCGCCCCAACTTTTGTGGGCGTACTCGTGGGCTGCTCTGCGACCAAAAATGACATCACATTGAGCTGATCAGAACGCCAGCAAAGACCGATCACCAGACATACGAGGCTAATTATTGTCGTCAACATTGCATGCAAATTGGCTAGCAAACGGATAACATAACTACTTGTTTTTAACAACAGATTAGTTTTCCGGTATATTTTCAGGCACCACCCGCCTCGCTCCGGAAAACGGCCGAATGCAGGAGACGGCAAGGCGTCGGGATCGGAAATCCCCGCGTCGCAGATTCCGCCTCGGGCACGGCCGCTGCGCAAAAGGCGACACAGGGCACGCGCCGCACGGGATGCGTGCTCCCTCCGAAATCGCCGACCCGCCGCTCCGGCACCGACTGTTTTCCGGCAAGAACGGATCGGGACGGCAGGAAGGCGCCAGACAAGCCGTCTCCTTGGCGCCCCGTTCACGCCGCCCCGCCGCACCTACCCGATCCACATAAAAAACCCCTCTGTCGTCCCGGCCAAGAGTAATATTTCCCGTAGAACTTCAACCGGATACCGCTTCCGGCTACGAAAGGTCACCCACGCGCATCCACCCGCCCCCAAGCCAAACCGGGATGGATGCGCTCAAGAGGAATATCCTCAATGAAGAACAACAATCAGCAGGTCATCGACGCCACTGCGCAAACGATGCTCGCCGATGCGCGCCACTACGTCGAAGCGGTGGCCGCGATGGCCGAAACCACGGCGCTGAGCGCCGCGCAGGACATCGTTTCGAGCACGGGAATCAAGCTGATCGCACGCGGCGCGCGGATCGACGCGAGCCTGCGCGAAAAACTGCGCGGCCACCGCCTGTCGGGAATGACGCTGGAGAAGAGCCTCGCGGTCGCCGGCGGCGTCACCCCGGAAACGCTGGCCATCGACATGAGTCGCCTGATCGACGAGGACGCCTGGTTTCGGAGCCTCGCCGCGCGCTCCGGCGATCCGGGCGCAATGCGCCACGGCGCCGCCCGCCTGAACCTGCCGCGCGAAATCCTGTTTCGCCTGACCGTGGCGCGCGAGCAACGCCCGACGCTTTATCTGCACACCGTTCGCGTCGCCGTCATCTGCCATTACCTGGCATTGCGCCTGCCGCTACGAGCGACAGGCATCGACAACCTCGTGATTGCGGCGCTGTGCCACGACCTCGGCGAACTGTTCATCGATCCGGCGATCCTCGACGCGGAGCACCGGATCGCCGAAGAGGAGCGTCGCTACATCGACGTGCACCCGATCGTGAGTTGGCTGATGGTCTGCGATCTGCCGGGACTGCCCGCGGAAGCGGCGAGCGCGATCCTCCAGCATCAGGAGCGCCTGGACGGCAGCGGCTACCCCTACGGGCGCAAGGAAAACGAGCTTGGACTCCCGGGACGCATGCTGGCCGCCGCCGATCTCGCCGCCTCGATCGTGGCCCGCTTCAAGGACCGCCACCGTTTATCCACCCTGCTGCGCCTGAACAACAACCGCTACGACACCACGGTCACCAACCTGCTGCACGAGGCCACCCGGCACGATGCGCCGCCCAGCGGGCGCCTGGAGCACGAAGCGGTGATGAAGCGCCTGAGCGGCTTCGTGGCCATCCTCGACGGCTGGGGGCAACTGCGTGCCGCGCGCGAGATTGGGCCGAACGTCTTCGGCGACTTTCTCTCGACGCGCATGTTCAACCTGCGCTCGCTCGTCGTCCAGTTCGGCTTCGACCCTTACAACCTCGCCACGCCGCTGCAACTTGCCGCGGAAGACCCGACGATCGCAGCGGAGCTGAACGCCGTGCTCGATGAGCTGCAGTTCCAGCTCGCCGATCTCGGGCGCGAATTCGACCGCCGCACCGCGACCTTGATGGCGACGGTCGAGCCGCTTGCCGCGAGCGCGCTGACGGACTGGCGCCGGCAGTTGCAGGAATGCATCGGCGCGTGATCCGCATCGCGCCGCTGCCATCGCCCCGCGCCCCGTAGCGTTCCACCTTCCGGCCACGCTGAGCGATGCCTTCCGGCAAGCCGCCGGGAAGAATGGCGCAGCGCCCCTGTCGGCGGGGATGCCGCCGCACCGGAAGAGGCCCCGCGCGCCGCGCCTACAGCAGATCGACGAGTTGCTGCAGATCGTCGGCCTCGACGTCCGAAACGGCGCGAAAGTTCATCCCGGAAGCCGTCTTGCCAAGTACGTGATAGCCCTGCAGCGTGTGTGCCGGCGGACGCTGCGCCGTCTCGTCGGCGGGCCAGATGAAGACGTCGATCACGTGCTGTCGATGACGGTAGACCAGCACCGCGACCGCGCGCCGTTCCAGATAGTCAAGGCGGGCGCCGGCGAGGGAAAAACCGCGCTCGCCGAAATCGCGGACCGGCGGCGAGAAGTCGAGCCGGCCGCTGAACCACGGTTTGACGGTATGCCGGTCGGACGAGGCGACATCGAGCGCGTGCCCGGTCAACTGCGCCCGCGCATGCGCGGCGACGACCGCTTCGGCCAACCGCCCGTCGGCCGATGGGCGTTGCGGCAACAGAACGGCGAGCGCGATTGCCGCGCAGGCGGCAGCGACGAGGCCGGCGCCGTTCAGCAGGCGCCAGCCGAAAAACCAACCGCTCCCCCTCCCCGCGCGTGCGACCGGACGTCTTGGCGGCGGAGCGCTGA
>Ga0066256_1000842_pt1 | contig 55454 bp, 67 predicted proteins | sample ThiBio_1000_biof_FD_87107 | JGI IMG/M metagenome (GOLD analysis project Ga0066256, IMG submission 87107) | Wastewater bioreactor microbial communities from Cape Town, South Africa - Thiocy_expt_1000_biof (version 2) | ecosystem: Engineered > Bioreactor > Thiocyanate-remediating >... | reverse complement strand
GCATACGTTCTTCCATCATCGAACACTCCTTCCAGGGCACGATTTCCTCCCATGAACCCAAAGGTCCATGAGAAAGGTGTAACCCATGTGTCCGGAACAATCTGTTACCTATCTGTCGGAACGCTCACACCCCTTCCCAACCTCTTTTAGGTTAACCTTTACTCACCGTTATGCAAGACGAACAGGGTTGGGTTTCTATTGGTGTTGCGGCAGCTCTTTCTCGCGAGTATTCAGTCGAGGGCGCCCAGTTCGTCCCTGTTCTGTCACGACTTCTTCTGAATGCGCTTCCCGACTGCACGGAGCCGATCATGGCGGGCGGTTTCTTCTCGAAGAAAACGCTTTCGGGCGTTTGTATCCAGCTTGGCGACTTTCGCTATGCCCTGGAAGCAGGCGAAAAAGGGGGCGTTTTGGCGAGTCGAACGCATCAGGTGCGCGGAATCTCTCTCAAGAGTGAGCCGATGAGTGTGGACTCGTGGCTTGGCGAAGTCGGAGCGGGAATTGAGGGCAAAATGCGAGAGAACAGTCGGGTGCGGGCGGCATTGAGCGAACTCTTGGAACTTCCGTGACGATTGTCTTCATCTCATTGAGTCGCTCGTTTCGACGCCTTTAAAGTAAAGTGGCATTAAGGAGAAACCATGCCTTATACACCGGGACAAGTAGAGGGATTGCCTGAAGCCGCAAAGCGGCGACTCTTGGAAATGCGGGGAGAGGGAGGCAAGAAGCCTCTTTTTACAAGTGACCTCTCCGTGAACGAATTTGCCTTAGTGCGGCAAGCGGGCTTTGTACCTTTGGGTTTGGTCATGGGGAGTTCCATTTATCATGTGGGAATCCAATTGCGAGGTTTCTATCAGAACCAAGAGCTTGACGTATTGACTCAAGCGATGTACGAAGCCCGTGAGCTCGCGATGACGCGAATGGAGGAAGAGGCCGATCTCTTGGGCGCGGATGGCATTGTTGGCGTTCGCCTCGAAGTTACGCGGTATGTGTGGGGCGAATCCATGGCCGAATTCATGGCGATCGGAACCGCGATTCGGCATGACAGTGGCGGGAACTTCCGGACGAATGGCAACCGGCCCTTTACCTCAGACCTCAACGGGCAAGATTTTTGGACGCTGCTGAAGACGGGTTACCGCCCGGTCTCGATGGTGATGGGAACTTGTGTTTACCATGTGGCCCATCAAGGGATCATGCAATCTTTGAAGCAGATTGGGCGGAACATGGAGATGCCGAATTACACGCAGGCGCTCTACGACGCCCGTGAATTGGCGATGTCGAGAATGCAAGCGGAGGCGGAAAGGGAAGATGCCGCTGGCATTGTGGGCGTCCAAGTCAAGGAGAATAGTCACGGGTGGGACAGCCACGTGATTGAGTACTTCGCGTTTGGCACGGCAGTGACTCCGTATGAAGCCACGGAAGCATTGCCGTCGATTACGCCGACCCTCTCGTTGAATCAATAACGAGAAGCCGATGCTAGGCCATTTGTTCGATAGGTTTAGAACAATGGATCATAGATTGGGTATGTTCGATGTATATCGAACATGAACGGAAATCAAGCAATGAGTCAAACAGCGACGATACAGCCGGAAACGGCCCACCTTTTCGATTCCTTACGCATTCGAGATGTTGAATTCCGCAACCGAATTGGGGTTGCGCCGATGTGTATGTATTCGGCAGTGGATGGTGTTCCGAACGATTGGCATTTTGTCCATTTGGGAAGCAGAGCCGTGGGTGGAGCGTCCGTCGTTATTGCAGAAGCTACGGCGGTAGTGCCCAATGGACGCATCTCTTGGGCTGACACCGGAATTTGGAACGATGAACAAGTGGCGGCCTGGAAACGAATCACGTCGTTTATCAAGGAGCATGGGGCTGTTCCGGGGATTCAACTGGCTCACGCAGGGCGCAAAGCGGGAACCGATGTGCCGTGGAAGGGTGGCGCCTATCTGCCAGACCTTGGATGGGATATCGTTGGTCCGAGCCCGGTGGCGTTTAGCGACCGCATGGCGACACCGCGTGAGATGACGCATGTCGATATTGAGGAAACCATCGAAGCCTTTGGTCGGGCGGCAGAGAGGGCGCTTGAGGCGGGGTTCGAGGTAGTGGAGATCCATGCGGCGCACGGATACTTGAACCATGAGTTCCTTTCACCGATTTCGAATCAACGGAAGGATGAGTACGGCGGTTCGTTGGAGAATCGAGTTCGATTTACGGTTGAAGTGGCGCGGCGAATTCGGAAGTCCTGGCCGGAGCGGTTGCCGGTCTTTGCTCGCATTTCGGCATCGGACTGGGTAGAAGGCGGATGGGATGGCGACCAGTCGGTTTATCTGTCCAAGCGCCTTAAGGAAGAGGGAGTCGACTTGATTCACGTTTCGACGGGCGGAAACGTGGCGGTGGCGGAGATACCGGTGGGACCGGGGTATCAGGTGCCGTTTGCGGCACAGATTCGGCGTGAGGCAGGGATTCTGACGGGAGCGGTCGGTTTGATCGAAGACCCGAGGCAGGCGGAGCAGATTTTGGAGAGCGGGGAAGCGGACTTCGTCTTCCTAGCACGGGAGATGCTTCGGGATCCGTACTGGCCGCGGCGAGCGGCGGTGGAGCTTGGGGCAGAGATCAAGGCTCCGGACCAATATTTGCGCGGATGGAACCAGCCTCGCTGAAAAAACTGGAATGAATCCTTAACCCCCCTGGGGTATCATGTCAACAATGCTCTCTAAGCTGAACTTGGACCGACTTGGCGCTTATGCCAGCGCGATTTGCGCGGTGCATTGCCTTTTGACAGGCGTGGCGCTCGGTCTTTTGTCCTATGCGGGGCTGGGGTTCATGGGCAGCATCACGACGGATATCATCTTCTTGGGAGTCGCCGTGGCAATTGCTTCAATCGCGATTTTCCATGGGATTCGTCGACACCATTCTTACAAACCGGCGCTGGTCTTTGTGCTTGGCCTGGCGTTTGTGGTGCTTGGGCACTTCGTGTTTCGACACCAGCACGTGAAAGATCATCCGCTTGATACCGTGGATATTCTGAGCACCTTCTTCTCGGTGGGTGGTGGTCTTTGCTTCGTGCTCTTTCACGTGTTGAATTTACGACTTCAGCACACTTGTGGCTGTAAGCACTGCACGACCGGCGAGTAAATTACCTCGGTTCAGTCTCAAGTAGAAAAGCCCGGCTCATCTTGGGATGAACCGGGCTTTTCTTGTGATTCGTCTTAGGCGAGGGCCATCGGCATGATGACGCAGAAGTAATCGTCCTCGGCATCGACTGGCCGGAAGATGGCGGGGCGGGAACTCTCGGTCATCTCAATCTTCACGCCGGTTCCTTTGATCTGAGCAAGGGCGTCTTGGACGTATTTGCCGTTGAAGGCGATCTCGACGTCGCCGTTGTTGGCGATCATCTGGACCTCTTCCTTTGCTTCGCCCTTTTCCTCGGATCGGGCCGCGATAAGGATTTGATCTTCTGCGCCGCGGAACCGAACGCGGTTAGCGTTGTCTCTGGCGAGGATCATGGTTCGCTTGACCTTCTCGGCAAGTTGGTCGACTTCAACGCTCCACGTTCGGGTGGATTCGGCGGGGACGACTCGCTCCCAGTTGGGATAGGCGCCAGCAAGAAGTTGGCTCACGACCTTTGCGCCTCCAGCCTCAACACCAAGGCGGCCGCCGCCGAATTTGATGGTGACGGAAGCGTCATCGGTGACCGGAAGGGCTTTGATGGCCTTCAGGGCTTTCTCCGGGATAACGGCGGTGATGCCGCTGCCAATTCCGGCTTGCTCAAGCTTCTTAACGGCAAGGCGGTGAGTATCGGTGGCAACCAGGGTGAGGGCGTTGCCATCGTAGGTGAAGAGGACACCGGTGAGGATTTGACGGTGGGTGTCCGTAGATACCGCGTAGATGACGGAATCAACGGCCTCGCGCAGGGTTCCCATGGTGAGCGTGAGTTCGCCTTCGCCGCCGTAATTGGGGGGTTCAGGGAAATCAGACGCATCAAGGGTCTGGAGGCGGTATTCCGAGGCGCCCTGCTTGAGGAGCGCTCCGTGGCCGTCCAGCGTATGAAGCTGGATGTCTCCATCGTGCAGCGAACTGACGAGTTGGGAGAGAAGAGACGCCTGGAGGCAGATCGCGCCGGGTTCTTGGACCATGCAGGCGACATTTCGCTCGACCCACATCTCGCCATCGCAACCGAGGACCCTTAGGCCGGCATCGGTGGCTTCGACCTTAAGATACTGAAGGATGTTGACGGAGGTGCGGACACTGGCGGCCTCTGCCGCCTTAGAGACGGCATCGGAAAACTCTTTTCTTGGACTATCGAGCTTCATAGCTATTCGGTGTAAGTGGTCAATCGGGTTTGGTAAATGGCAGTTTCGATTTCCGAATTACCATTTACCCGGTTCTTAGCCTTGTAAGGGCAAGTGATATTGAAAATGCGAAGAAGCTGGTACTTGGGGCTCGATTTCTGCGCCTCGAGCGTAGAGCTTCATCAGAATGCGGTGGTAGGACTCCTCGGTAAACTCGGGATCGTCCAGAGTGTGCAACGTGTCTACCGTGCTACGCAGGGTCATCATTTCGCGATCGAGCTCGGGATCGTTGCTCGCGGCGGTATTCATTTCGATTTCAAGTTCGGCGGGCAATTCTCGTCCCGCGTACATATCAACTAACTTTTGATATAGTTCGTTTTTCACGACGTCCTCTCTAGGGTTCCACCCAGCTTGTCGCGGAGGGCTCTACGTCCTCTGTATAGCCTTGATTTAAGCGCAGGAACGCTTATTTTCAAAATCTCCGCCGCTTCACGGGCCGCCATATCCTCTAAATCACAGAGGACCAACGGCTCTCTATATTCCATCGGCAGATCCGCGAGGGCTTGCTGCACGGTTACCCGCAGAGCAGCTCTTTCCTCCGAACCTGAGTAGTGCGCGTCTGAGGGCAGCTCCATGAGTTTGTGCTGCCGCATTTTGTCGATGCATAGGTTCCGGGCAATCCGGAATAACCAGGTCCTAAAGGCGCCGTCGGCACGCAACTCCGCTGAGCGGCGGAGTACCCGCAGGAACGTCTCTGCAGTCGCGTCTTCCGCATCCGTTCGGTTGCCGAGCATGCGAAACGTGTATCGGAAAATTCTTTCTCCGTACATTTCATACAGTCCGCCAAGCGCTTGGGGATCGCCCTGTGAAAGGGCGGTGAGCCAGCGCTTTTCGGCCAGTGAGTCTCGCATTGCGTCATTAGGCATAGAGAAGACGAGCGCATTCTTCAAAAAGATGCGCGGGTAGCTAGTTTAACACCGTAGAGGGTGATTTTGCGCGAATTTCTACCAGGTGTAGGTTCGCTTTGGTAGGGAAAGGGAGCCATGCGTGGTGCATGGCTCCGGCACATCTCAGCAGATCAATTGATCTTGATGAAAGTGATCTTAGGATCGAGTGGGGCAGAGCCTCCCTCGATTCCGCCAACGATGGCGAGATAGATTCCTCCGGCGTCGAAGGTGAAAGTTTGGGTGGCGTACACGCTTTCGGTTCCGGTGCGCCGTGCAACAAAGGTTTGAGTGGACGCGTCGATGGTGAGCGTTCCTATCGATCCGAAGTCAATATTCTCAACTTTGTATTGAGGATTGTCTCCGGGGTTACGGAGATCGATGTTGGGGGTATCGAAGCCAGTCGCACGGAGGAAGCCGTGGAGCACATAGATGCGGCTTTTGGTGCCATTGGGGACCGTCAGGTCGATTTCGGGGCTTACAATTCGGGCTCGCTTGACGGGTTCGGCGCCGTAAGCTTCCAGCCCGACGGTGGTGATGAGATATTCTTTCTCATTGCTGAACGAACCGACAACGGCATCTAGGTCTTCGGAGCCAGCGTCCTCTCGCACCGAGAGATCGTAGCTATCGGGGTCTTTGTCTTTAAACTTGTCGCTCAGGCCGAGGTAGGGAATGGCCGACGCTTCGACGCTGCCATCGATCGAATAGGTGAGCGCCGTGGAATCCGGGGAGGCGTTGACAAAGCGGATTCGGGGCTTGCTTGCGGTTCTCCCGCCGCCTCCACCGCCACCGCACGCCGTCAAAGAGGCCGCAAGGAACACACACAGTCCCGCTTTCCACCAAAAGTTCATCTTCATCCTCGTTTACACCTTAGCCTATCCGTGATGCTATCCAGCTATCGCGAGTTATACCGAAATGGCGCCATACCGCGTCGCTAAACACTTCGTAGCAGAGAGTACATCCTACCAAACCACGTTCAATTGCCGTACGAGAATCGGTTCCGCAATGGGGGCATTGATCGCGAGTTGGTCGTGCGGACTTGAGGGATTGAGTGATTTGACCGAGAGAAGCGCCGGGTATGCGGCGATCTAAGCAAACTGAGCACAGCGCCTCTTCGACGCCATGCTCAGTCCATTGGAAGGCGGCGGGACGGCCGCAATCTACGCAGGGTTCCTTCAAAACGGAACGCCGGTATTTGTGTGCTCCCGGAATCTTCGAATCAAGTCTCGGGTGATCTCTCCGGGCGTTCCACATCCAATCTTACGACCGTCCAATGAGATCATGGGGATGACCTCAGCTGCGGTACCGGTGAGGAAGGCTTCATCGGCCGTATAGACGTCCATGGGTGTGAGGAAGGTCTCTTCAACCGTTAAGCCAGCCTGGCGGGCGAGCATGATGGCGGTGTCTCGAGTGATGCCTTGAAGAATTCCCGAAGATGGGTGGGGGGTTCGAATGACGCCGTTTTGGATGAGGAAGAGGTTATCTCCCGTGCATTCCGCGATGTAGCCCTGGTGATTAAGCATGAGCCCCTCTCCCGCGCCAGCGCGGTTGGCTTCCTGCTTCGCCAAGATGTTGTTTGCGTACCGTCCGATGCACTTGACGCGTGGATCCAGGCTATCTGGCGGGATGACGCGGAATGAACAGGTGATGACGTTCAAACCGGTCTCGTACGCTTCGGGTGGGTACAGCGAAAGCGTATTGACCATGATCATGACGTTTGGAGTGCGGTTAATGGCTTTGGGATCTAAGCCGAGCCCGGTACCTCGCGTTACGTTGAGACGGATGTAGCCGCTTTCGATGCCTGCTTGTTTGCATACGTCAAGCACGGTGGCACGAAGTTCTTCGAACGACATGTGCATCTCAAATCCTAGATAGGCGATGCCGTGATACAGGCGACGTAGATGCTCATCCAGTTTGAACACCTTGTTGTTGTAGATGCGGATTCCTTCGAATAGGCCGTCTCCATACAGGTGTGCGTGGTCTGCGACACTGGTCGTTGCCGTTTCGAGCGGCATGACTTCACCGTTGAGCCAAACGAGCTTAGGCATAATCGCATTCTACCGAAGGCAAAATGGACCTCTTAGGGCACAGCGGTAGTCAATTTATCCTAGAACACAGCAACTTAATGTCATAATTCCAGGTACACGTACGTCTATTAATTGTTATAGGATTTGGCAAATCAGGGATGAAAAGGATTTTTCTTGGATTACTTGTTGTTTTTGTAGTTGCGGCCGCTAGCCTCTCGGTGATGGCGGCTCGTTTCGTGCCCACTATTCGGCCCAATACTCAGATTGGAATGGTTCCGGTTGGGGGACTGACCAAAGAGGAAGCGGCAAAAAAGCTCCGTATTTGGTGGGAGTCGGAGAGAAAGCGCGAACTCAATCTCCGCTCGGATCAGATTCGAAAGGCGTTGCCCGCAATGACTCCGGGAAAGCTTGGCGTTACTCTTGACGATCAAGCCAGTGTGGCTCAGGCCGAGATTAAGGATTTTTGGGAAGCTGCGCAAGCCACGGTAACGGGTGGAAACTACGAACCGGTGAAGCTTGATCTCAAGTTTAAGCAGATCGACGCGAGTCTCAAGAGCTTGGATGCGTTGGTGCGGGAGTCGATTGGCGAACCGCGCGCCGCACGTGTGACCTACGCGGCGGGTGCGGTCGTGCGAGAGCCAGAGGTTACGACCTTTGAATTAGACGTCGATAAACTCGGTGACGCTGTCCTGGCCGCATTGGCGGCTAATGGCGATGTGGAAGTTCCGATCAAAGAGGCGCCGAAGCGGGTGCCCGACGACGAACTAGCGAAGATAGTAGAAGTCGAGAGTGAGTTCTCGACCCGATTTCCTGCCTATCAGACAAGTCGAAACACCAACATTCGGTTGGCGGCAAGTGCGCTGAACGGTCAGGTTCTTATGCCGGGCGATCAGCTGAGCTTCAATGGCTGCGTTGGCCGCCGAACAGTGGCGGGCGGTTATAAAGAAGCTCCTGTTCTTAAGAATGGCATGCACGACACCGGAATCGGTGGTGGTATTTGTCAGGTCAGCACGACTCTCTACAATGCCTCGCTCTTCGCGGACCTGAAGATTGTTAAACGCAATAACCACTCCATTCCCAGCGTGTATGTACCGGTGGGACGGGATGCGACGGTCGACTACGGGACTCTGGACTTGGTGATTGAAAATAACCAGGATCATCCGATCGCGGTTTCTTCCACGTTTGAGAACGGAAAGATCACGTTCCGCATCCTTGGTAAGAAGGATGTCAGTCGAGAAGTCAAGATTTTGACGAGTGGCCACAAATCTTGGAGTAATGGCGTGAAAACTGTCGTGGACCGAAGTCTGCCGGCGGGGACGACTCGGGTGGTGGAAAAGGGATCTTCCGGGCATTCCATTACGACGTATCGAGTGGTGTACGAAAACGGTGTGGAAGTCCGCCGTGAGGTTTTGAATCGCAGCGTGTACCGGGGCTCACCGAGAATCGTCGCAACAAATAACGCACCGGCCGCGCCTAAGAAAGCAGAACCTTTGGCAGCGCCAAGCGAACAGCCCGATACCGAGCCGACGATCCCACCGCTGGATAACTAGCGCACTTTGATCAGTTGGAACTGATTGCCTTGGACGACCACTTCGCCTAGACCGCTTAAGTCGGCGATCTGCGGAAAAGTGTTCGGGGCGGGAGTCACGATATAGGCAGGCTTGATCTTTTCAAGGATCGCCTGCCTTTCTTCTTGTGGCGTTCGGTCCAAGAAGATCGCCATAGATTCATTGCGTCGATTTCCGTAGTCTGGCGTCTCGCTCCAGTGACCGGCATAGGTATAGACGCCCGCAAAGCCGGAGAGGATGGGGTTTAGATCCGGGAGAACGGGCTCACGGAAGGTGACCGGCTGACTATCCGGGACAGGTTGAGGCACCCCAGGCATGGCCACCACGATTGTTTTTTGTTCGGACGCATGATGATCGTTGAGGTAGGCAAGGATGCTTTGGACATCTCGCGTCAGATAGACAGGATGAACGGTAGTGTTAGATACGTTCAGCTTGATCAGTTCAATTTCCCGGAAGAACCATCTTAGTGACGTGCCAGCGACGCAAAGGATAGTGAGGACGGTAATCAGGTTCCGCTTGGATCTTTCTCGATTCAACGCCACCGCAGAGAGACCGGCGGCCGCGAGAATGGCCCAAGGCACGCTCAGTCCCATGGTGAGCTTGCGCTCAAAGAGAGAGGGGAAGTAAGGAGCGATTAAGCCCGTTAGAGCCCAGGCGACAACCAGGTTGGCAGCCGGACGGTCTTGGGCGAGCAGGCAGCAACAAGCAACCGTTGCGACATAAATGAGAAGCCATGCAGGCATGCCCATGGCGTAGCCTTCGAAACCAGGCGCCGGCGCGGTGGCAAACAGCAGGAGGATCAGGATGGCGCCGATCGCTGCGCCAGTAAGAACCCGCTTGTCTGCCTTGAGGCGGGATTGGAAGAGACTCAAGGCCGCCATTGCGATCATCAGGGCATATCCGAGAAGGAGAACTTTGAAATTGGCGCTGTAGGTTGGAGTGGCGGCGCGGGCTTGGAAGACGGCGTCTTGCTTGAGGACATGGACAAACCAAAGGGCGGGAGGAATGGCTCCCGATGCAATCACCAAAGCCCGGATTACCCATTCTTTCGAGATCGCCCTCCTCGTGATTTGCATGCCGAGAAAGGCAATCATGGCGAAAGCGATAATCAGGACGTCGTAGCTGTGGATATTCATGAGCGCGGCAAAGGCGAGCGCTCCGGGCAAGACGGGCTTCCAAGAGTTCTTGGCCTCTAGAAAACTCAGGAAGATGAAGACGATGAGGCACAAGCTCACCATGAAGAGGCCGTTGGTGAGAAGGGAAGGAAGGACAAATCCTTCCGGCTGCCATACGTCATTGGGAAGACCGGGCACTCCCATGGCAGTGAAGAGCGACTGGAACGGACCGGATGTGGTGAATACTCGTCCGAAGTTCTCCCAGACAAGGAATCCCAATCCTCCGCCGACCACAACAATGGCAAGGGCCAGTTTACGAGTGTAGACGTTCGTCACCGTCTTCTGAATCAAGCGGTGAATTAAGACAACGAAAAGCGCTGAGAAGGCCATCTTGCCGATGGCGGCCGCCAAAGGGATCCCGGTCAACTTCGCGAGTAGGCCCAAGACAAAGAAATAGATGTGGATCGTGAGGCCCGGTTGCGAGTCTACGGCGAACCGGTTATCCATCAACAGATGCCCATCCATGGCTTGGCGCATCCACGCCGAGTACACCATATGGTCATCCGTATTGAACTGAAAGCCCAGATATTTGGCGCCAGGGGGAGCAGCAAGGAGCGCGTAAAGACTCGGCAAAATGGAAAGGATCGCCGCGCCGATGGCGAAGGCGATCACATAGGTCCGCTCAAAATTAGCGGCCGACTCGTTTCTGGGTTGGTCGTTCAACGTCTATGTTGTTCGGCAGAGAAGCCTAGTGAGGGATGGGACGCCCCATCGATCTGTAAATATCCTCAATCCGGGTTTTCCACTCCGTGGCGACGGAATTTTTTGGGTCTGTTTTGAGTGCCTCTCTGAAATAATTGAGGGCGATTTTATACTTCTTTTTGCGGTCAACCGTATTGGCGTAGGTGTACTGCAATCCGAGGGCGACCGTCGAGTCAACGTAGGCCTTCTTCGCTTTGACATCGCTCTTCTTTTTGAGATAGGTCTTTTTGGCAACAGCCTGCTTGCTGAGCAAGAGTTTGATGTTTTTTGCTTCTTGTTCCGGGGTTACGGGCTTGTTATATTGCCCGAAGGCGGGAACCATGAGGAGCGCCAAGAGACAAGCGATTAGCCATTTCATGACTTCAGGATAGCCGATTTTGCACAACGGGTAGGCACTCGTCCAGTTTCGTTTCCAGCTTCGCCAATAGCTCCCGGGCCTCTCGAGAGTTGAGAGGGTAGGTGACTTTTTGTCGTCCGTTTTTCAGCACTTCCACCATGGGCGTGCGGGCTCGATCAACCGAATAAAGAAGTTTTGCGAGGTCATCTGGCAGGTAGTGGTCGCGTTCCCGGTCTCCGATTCCGGCAGGAAGCTTATAGGCGCGTCTGATTCGTTGATTTGCGGCAACATAGGCGGCATCGAGTGCTATGGCCGACGACCTTGATCGGCAATAGACATCGGCGATGGCATCGATGAGTTCTCTCTGGCCCTGTTGAGTCCGGCGCTCGGTGACGGGCAATCCAAAGCGGACTCCTAAAGTGAGGACGATGACTCCAAAGAGAACGAGGATCTGCATCCAAGCGCCAACCGCCCACGGTCCAATGACGCCGACAAGAGAAGGCTCAATTGACTCACCTAGGGTCGATTCAACAAAGACAACGCGACCTCCAGGTCTGATAAGGCCCTGAATTAGAGCCAAGCCGAGTTGAGCATCGTCGGCGCGATCGATAAAACGATTCGTCAGAAAGATTCCATCGGTTACGTTTGCCAAGATGCCTTTCTCGGAACTCGCTAATGTGACGATGGCGGCGCCACTGTAGTCGGTTGTCTTCCAGGCAGGAAAAGGGTTGCGGGTCTCCAGAGAAAACGTTGCTCCGTCGTTGCCGAAAGGCGAATCTTCGTCATCAAATTCGGAGAAGAGGTTGCTGAAGGCAGATTGAGCAACCGTTGACAGATGTGCTTCCAGCTTAAGGGTTGAGGTGGTCGATCTGAGATTGACGGGCGCCTTTAGAACTTCCGCGCTACTCGCTCTGAAATCAAGGCGATATGGAAGGGCAAGGATGCGTCCCCCCTGACTCAAGTGTTTTTTGAGTGCAATTTTGGTCGCCGGAGAGGGCACTCGGTCATCGGAAAAGAAGCTGTCAATTTGATAATACGGGGCAACGACGAGATCGTTGGGATGAAGTTTTGGAACTTCAAGACGCGTCACTTCCGTGGTCAAACCGTTCTGGATGAGGAGCTCGCGAAACGCCGATAGACCGCTGGGACTGTAAGAGCTAGCAAGAGGGTGCGCTTCGGCCTCTCGCTGACCGAGGCTCAACAAAGCGGCGGCAAGAACGAGAATTCCCAAAAGGGCAAAAGCAAACTTCGGGATCAGAGACTTCAAGCTGCATTCTCCTGGAGGCGATCTCTCACTTCTTGATACCAGACCCTAAAGGATTCGACGTCTTCATTGCCTTGAACATGAAATCCGTACCAGATGCGATCAAAGGCTTTGGTGGCAGGAGTGAAGTCCAAGCCATTTGGCAATCGTCCGCTGCTTCGAATTCGGCTAAGGTGCTCCCAGTTCGTCTCTCCTCGGATGAAGCGAGCTACACCGGCCTCGTCAAACTTGAGCAGGCAGGCAAGATAGAGTGCTCGAACGGCCTCTCTGAACTTGCCTTGAAGGGAATACTCGTCGGCAATGGCGAGCCATTCGTCGAGTGTGCGCTCCGGTTCGTCGTCTTCAAGGACTGCCTTGGCCTTACGGCGTAGCGCCTTTTTCCACTGAAAATGTTTGATGCCGAAATAGCCGAAGACGATGATGGCGACGGCCAAGAGACCCCAGACGATGGGAATTAAAATTTGGGAAAAGAGGCCGGGAGATGGCAACGCTGTTCTTGGGGCGTTGATCTCTCGCTTTGGAATGAGATCCTTGAGCCGTTTTAGAGCTCCATCCAACCAATTGCTCTGCTCTCCTACACCGGAGTCTCGATAGAGTGGCGAGGACTTGATTTGTTGGACTTGCGTCTTAGCCGAAGAGTCCACTGGGGGTTGAGCCGCTGCCCGGAGAGACACCAGCTCCTTAATTCGATTCATTCCTTCGGTGGAAAAATCATTGGCAAGGTCATCCACCGCAGTGATGAGTTCTTGGTCCTTTTCAATGTCATCGTAATGACCTTCAAGGGCCTGCAGAACTTGCTCAGGTGAGTGAGTCGTTTGCAGCTTTTTCTCGATTTCTCGATAATCGGTCGAGAAGCCAAGCGTTGCGAACACCAATAGAAGGCTAAAGCTCGAAGCGATTTTGACGATCTGTTCGCCAGACATCCGCAGCCAGTGCTTCAATGTCATATCCCTCCAAGCGAATTCTTCTATCGAAGTAGATTAGGGTGATGGTGGTGGCCCACACCGGGATGATGGTCCAGACCCACAGGAACAACGGTACCAGGCGAAGCGCCTCAATAAAGAGGCCCCCGTAGGGAATGTTGTCGAAGTAAGTTTCAAAGCGATTCGGGAATCCGACCAGGGCGAGCATGCCATTGAGTCCACCGGAGACGAGGATCGACAGCAAAAATAGGACCACGTAAAGGCTCCATACATTGCCGTATCCGCCCGGAATCGCTCCAAACGATCGAAGCAGCTCGGCACTCCGTTTCGCAGCCTGTTTTGGCTTGAGATTCTCGAGAACGGCAATGGGGGGCGCGAGAGCGTGGCGGCTTACGATCAACAAGAATAGAAAGCCACCGGCTGCGAATCCGAAGAAGGCTACAAGGGCAACTAGGCCGGCCACGACATTTTCGGAAGAGGTGACCTGATCCAGGGTAGAGCTGAGTGCGGAGAGGGCCACGGCCAGGATCAAACCGCCGCAGGAGAAGAACATCTCTCGGATATGAACTCGAAGTAAGGTTCCGATGGTGCGTTTCGCAGCCTTGTAGGCGGCCTCGGCGCTGGGAGTTCGCCCAAGCATGTAATCAGAAACCATTTGGGTGACCAGAGCCGTCGTTGCCGAAACACCTATGATGAAGAGAGGGCCGCCTACCAAGAGCGTGAGCCCAATGGCAAACGCCACTTCCGTGAACTGTACGGAGAGGCTGCTAGCGTTCTTTGTCACGAAGAATGCGGGAACGATGAAGCGCTCAATGAATGCAAATGCGGTGACGACGAAAATGGCTGGGACGACGGTCTGCTTGAGAAAAAGCCAGCCGATTTGTTGGTAAACGCGGACGGCGGTATCGATCAACTCTGTGGAGCTCATCGGCCTCATTCGGGCACGACGATTCAATCGCGCGGTGCGCTCCTGTATGAAACGATCGATTGGGTCGGACGTCACTTGCTCTGAGTGTATCCAAAGACCCGCCGCTGGAACTCCGAATGTTTCGAAGTGGTACCTAGTGTTGGGTTCGCTCGGATTACTTGATGAGACGGATGACTCGGGCGATAGGATACAGATAAGGATAGAATCGAAGAATGATCGGACTAGCAGCTCTCACCGCGATTGCGGTTACCGCGCAGGGAAGCACCAGCATCGACGCTTACTTGCAGAAGAATTTTAGCGATGCGAGCTTCACGGCCCGCGTCAAATTTGCGAATCAAAAAGAACTCGGGAAAATCAACGACGACTTTGGGAAGAGCTATCGATTTTCCTACAGCGACCTCAAAGTTAAGGAGCCCTTTAAGGTCCGCGTGGAATCTAATGTCGAAGACACGAAGGTTTTGTACATCCTCAATGGCACGCAACTTCTCATCCGCATTCCGCGAGTCAAGATCAACTCCCGACAGGATTTAGCGAAGGCCCCCGGGCGGCGGCAGACGCTGATGGATTTTGGACTTCTGACTCCGTCACTCTTCAACAATTTCATGGTGGCGAAGTTCGTTCGAATGGATCGAGCCAGCGGAAACGCCGTCTTCGATATCACCTATATTCCGGCTTTGGACGATACAAGTCGGCATCGGGTGTGGATCGATCCCGAGAAGAAGTACATCACGAAGCGTGAATGGTATGGGCAACGCGGTGGGCAAGCGGCAACGTTCTTTTACACTAATCCTAAGAACGTTGGCGGAGTCTGGATGCCGACCACGGTCAAGGTTCAGAACAACGACGGGAAATTGGCGGGGGAAACCTCCTATGAGGGCTTGAAAGTTAATCAGGGATTGGACGATTCGCTTTTTTCCGTGAAATAGTTGAACTCAATTCGTCAGATACGCTTGGGCGCCCGGAATCTCGATGAGGTCCGGGCGTTTTACTGTGAGACCCTTGGCTTCCAGCCCTTGGTATGCCATGAACAATCGGTAGCGTTCGAGGTGGGCGATGGAACGGTGGTGTTCGACTCAAATAAGGAGCAAGGGCAGTATCATTTTGCGTTCAATGTGGAATACGGGCGATTGACTGAACTCTATGCTTTGTTCGCGGCAAGACTCAGGGTCATTCCTGTCGGGGACGATGCTTTTGCTCGGTTTGACAATTGGAAGGCCCGAGCGTTTTATTTCCTCGATCCGGCGGGCAACATTGTGGAGTTCATCGAGCGCGCGGAACTTGGTCGTCAGGGGGACCGCCGCGGAATTGTGGGGATTGGGGAAATTGGACTGGCGACGGAGGACGTTTCCACGACTTCCGAGGAGCTACGCAAATACTTCGGTCTTTCAACCTTCCGAGGTACGTCAAGCTCGGACTTCGAAGCGATCGGAGATGAAAACGCTCTTCTGATTGTGGTCCGAGAGGGAAGGGTGTGGTTTCCTACAGAAGATGAGAAAGCCTCCCGGGCGTCGGTGGAGTTTACGTGGATTGACCGTTTGGGGCAAGAATTGAAGTTCGCCACGGCCCAGTGAAGGACCGTGGCAAGCTTGATTTACTGGGCTCGGCGTCGCCGTCGGAGAAGGGCGAGAGCACCCGCGCCAAGGGCCAGCATGGAAGCGGGCTCCGGAACGGGATTGACGGGGGCAATGCCTGAGACTTGCTGGATCCACGTGGCGCCCAGCGAGATATCGGCATAACCTGACATATGGCCGTAATACCCGTAGTGGTTTGGATTTCCACTGGGCCAGGCGACGAATGATGTTACGCCGACCTGAAGTTGGGTTCCCATGAAGTCAACGAAGAGGGCTCCACCACTATCTCCGGGGGCGACGCATCCTTCTAGACTGGTTGGCGATGCCGATGAGCCAAGAGGGCCGAGGCTGTTGGTTGTGCCATCCGGTTTGTCGAAGTCGGTGAGGAGGCCCATCAGATCAGACTGCACATCTAGCGCATCGATCACGTTCGTGAAAGCGCGCTTGGTTCCACCGGCTCCGGTGTCTCCGGTCAGGCCGGTACCGGTTCTTCCGAATCCGACGGAGGTGCCGATCTTGCCCAGTTCATCCGAACCGGCATAGTATCCCGTGGGGGTGACGCCGCCAATGCCGCTGGAGATGTATCCAAGGCAGAAATCGTAACCACCGGTTCCTACCGTTCCCGACCAGAGAGGATGGTTTTGAATATTTGTGACCGAGTAGTTATTGCCATTGAGGGAGAAAGTTCCAGTAGAACCGCCTCCACCTCCATCCTTCACGTGAGCGGCAGTGAGAATCCAATTCGATCCGATCAGCGTTGCGGAGCCGAAGGCGCCTCCGATTTGGATCAGGCCAACGCTGGTGTAGGAGTTTCCGAGGGCCGTGTACTGACTATCCGATACGTCGTCTCGACGGGTGGATGCGTTAGCGAATGGCACGAGGGCAACGACGGCCGGCACCGTCAGCCAGGTGAGTCTCTTTATCTGCAATGCAAAACCTCCAATCAAACCAATGGTTCAACCTAGTTTACAGGCGAAGTGTGAAATCCTTATTGTTCCGTTTACCAGGATTTATCTTTTCTTTTTGGTCACGACGATCGTGATATTGGCGTCTTTGCCGGTCTCTTTGGAGATGGACAAGGAGACTTCTGAGCCATCTTCTCGCTTGCCGCTCACACCACCCGCTTTGGTTTCGCCGACATCAGCCATGGACGACTTTGCGTCCTTTATCTTTCCTTTGTAGAAGTCTACGATCGCTTGGGGTTCATCCTTGGACGTAAAGCTGCAGGTGACCGTTCGCTGTTTATCGTCTTCGAAAACGGCTCCGCCCGTCTCGATCTTTTCGCTGCCGGGATAGAATGCCAGGCCGAGCTCGGCTTCCGTTATGTTCGTTGAGGCTCCGAAAGTTGACTTATTGCCGTTTTCGTCCTCGACGCTGTAGGTGCCCTGTTTGCCATCTCCTTCGAACGTCAATTTGTTTCCCTTATCGTCCGTTACCGTCGTTCGATTACCATCGGTTGAGGTGGAAACGCGGGTTCCGTTTGCATCGACGTACGTCGTCTCTCGTGAACCACAGCCGGAAGCAAGCGAACCAGCGATGAAAGCCAACAACAAGTATTTCATGGTCCCGTATTTTACAGGTTTGCTCTGTCGGGCCAGGGCCTAACTATAGGCAGGTTTTGACCCCTTGATGCGGAGTTCGGCGAGGACGATCCCGACGAGGATGAGCCCGGACCCGATGGCGGCAGCGGTAGTGAAGCTTTCGCCCAGCAACAGCCCAAGAAGACCAGCCCAAACGGGTTCCAGGGCGTAGATGAGCGTAGCTCTCATGGGCGGAACCGTTTTTTGAGCCCAGTTCATGGCTCCGATCACGACCGCCGTGCCAAGGATTCCCATGGCGAGGACAATGAGGAGCAGGGAAGGGCCGATCGGCGGGATAACCTCACCGTTGAACGGCATCGCCAAACCCGCGAGGGCGGCGACGGTGGCAATTTGAATGGCCGATATCCGAATAGGGTCCGATGTCGGTGCATATCTGCCGATGAGGATGATCTGCAATGCGCTGGCCACGGCGCATCCCATGGTCAGCCATTCACCCAGTCCAAGTTGCAGCGTCAACCCATCGCCGGATGCGAGAAGAATAAGGCCGAGGAAGGAAGTGGTCCCTCCGATCATGGCCATGGCGGTTGGCCTTCGGCGAAAGAGCGTCCATTGGAGTATGGGCACCAAGGGGACATAGGAAGCGGTGATGAACGCGGATTTGCTACTGGTGGTGTGCTGTAGTCCCAGGGTTTGGAGGGCGTAGGCGGCAAAGACAACGGAGCCAACTCCCAAGCCCGCAAGGAGCTCTGCCGAGGTGATGGACCGTAACTTCTTTATGAAGCATGTTCCCAAGACAATAGCGGCAACGGCAAACCGGAGCATGACAAAAGCGAACGGGCTGGACTCCTTTAGGCCAGCTTGAGTCATGGCAAAGGTGCAACCCCAAACGAGCGTGACCAGCACGAGGACCAGATCTGGGAATCTCGACTTCATTCCGTTGGAGGCGCCCCTTTGCCTTTGATCGTAATCAGAGCGATGGAACTTACCGTGCGGCTTACCACTGGGATGGAGCGTATGCGGAGTAGAAGCTCTCGCAGGTCTGCCGGCGACGCACAATTTACTTTGAGGATGAAGCTGTCTTCACCGTCCACGTCGTGACATTCGACGATTCGCTCATCGGCGAGAACAAACGTCTCGAAGCTATCTGTTTCGTCAAGTCGTGGGCGTGTGGTGACTCGGATAAAGGCGAGAAGAGGCTTGCCTTCGGCAGAAGGATCGATGTCCGCTTGATACCCCTTGATCACCCCGTTTCTTTCCATGCGGCGGACACGAGCGAAGACGGCCGGTCCCGTAAGGCCGACCTCTTGGGCGATGGCGGCGTGAGTTGCTCGGCCGTCGGCTTTTAGGCGTACAAGAATTTCCCGATCAATGCGATCCAATTCCACTCGATGATTGTACCGATCGGGCTAAGAGATCATGAGTCGTCATACCCTATTGCTAATGAAGTGTTAGCAGTACGGCTGATCTGGTGAACAGATGAAGTCTAATTCGATGAGGATTCGTAAGCGCTTGACGAGATTGATGAGGAGTGTTTACCAGTAGGAATACGGGTTAGTTTGTGAAAATCAAATGAACTAATAGGCCTTATACTTATCTCGTTTTATTGGGAGGAGAGTCGATGATGGCGATCTTCCAGACCATCGAGGGTTAATTTATGAGAGGACTACGTAAACTTCAGTTTTCCGTTGCCACAATCGTTTCGTCAGCACTTATTCCTTGCCTCGTCCTTGCGGACGACCATACGGGCGGTGTGCCTTTGCTCAGCAGCCGTCCAGACGCACCTTACACTTTTTACTTGAACTTTGCAGGGTTTAACTACACTGGCAACTGGTCCAGTGGAACTCCGGGAAGCACCCCAAGCTATTTTGGGGTTTCAAGCACGGGAACGTTTAATTCGACGCAACAGAATCGCATCAAGCAAGTCTGGGCACGGGTGGCCGAGAAGTATGCGCCGTTCAACGTCAATGTCACTACGATCGATCCGGCCGTGGCGGCGGGGCGAGCGGATACGGACGCGCATCGACAGGCTTATTACGATAGCCAGGCCCGTATGATGCATACCGTCATTGGCGGAACAGGCGGCTGGTCTGGCGGTGGTGGTGTTTCGTTCGTCGGTACGACGCAGAATTCCTATTCGACCTCCGGCAATGGGGGAGCGGGCCTGGGGCGGCATACGAACTGGGTGTTTGCCGCCCAGGCGCCCACCAGCTACCAATTTGTCGCCGAGGCAAGCGCTCATGAAATTGGTCATGGAATGAAGTTGGACCATCAGAGCGACTTCAATGGTACAGCCAAGATTAATGAGTACAGTTCCAATAACGGCGCGACGGGCAACGGTTCTTACGCGCCGATCATGGGCAATTCATACAGTACGCAGCGAGGTACCTGGCGAATTGGGACGGCGGGGGACAATGGAAACCCGGTAAGTCAAAACGACGTTGCCACCTTGCTTACGAATAATGGCGTCGGCGGGTTTATCGACGATGGCATTGGGCATGGGTTTGGTACGGCCACCGACTTGCCGTTGACGGGGCTCACGATCAACAACACGTTAGCCAAGGGTGTCATCGTTCCGTCAAGTTCGGCGAACCCTCAGGCAATGGGCGAAGACAGCTATCTCAGCGACTTTTTCAGATTTCGGACCGAAGGCGGGCTGGTTTCTATGAAGCTTACAAATGGTAGCCAGTATCTGACGCCTGGAACGGCAGATCCGGGGGCGACTCTGGATAGTGTTCTGAGAGTCTACGATTCTTCGATGAATCTGGTCGGTATGGCTACGCGAGACGGCTCGACGCTGTTTTCGACATTTAGCATGAATCTTGGTGTTGGCAATTACTTCGCAAAGATTTCAAGTATCGGCGGATATTCTTCAACGTTCGCGACGCCAGCTTCCTACTACACCATGGGGTCTTACTTCCTTACGGGAAGTGGATTTACTCCGGTACCGGAACCGGCGACGATGCTTGGATTGGCGTCGGGTCTGGCGTTCTTCTATCGACGGCGACGAAAGCAGAAGTAGACGCCTTTTGCTACGAAAAAGCCCCTCGCTCATTTGAAGCGAGGGGCTTTTTGTTTTAAGGGCTAGTGGCTGTGGCCTTCGTCCTCAGTCTCCGGCACTTCGGCGACGATGGCCTCGGTGGTGAGGAGCAATCCGCTGATGGAAGCAGCGTTCTGGAGCGACTGCCGGACGACCTTGGTGGGGTCTACGACGCCGTTCTTGGCGAGATCCTGGTACTCGAGAGTCGCGGCATTGAATCCCTTGCCCTCCCGCTTGACGGCTTCCACGACAACGGAGCCCTCGGCGCCAGCATTCTCGGCGATGGTTCGAAGCGGGGCTTCGATGGCCTTAAGGATGATGCGTCGACCGATCTCTTCGTCGCCTTCGTACTTGACCTTCTCAAGCACCTTCGAGGCGGTGAGAAGGGCAGTTCCGCCGCCGGGGACGATTCCTTCTTCGAGAGCAGCTCGAGTTGCAGCGATAGCATCCTCGATTCGCGCCTTCTTTTCCTTCAGAGCGGTCTCGGTGGCGGCGCCGACCTTGACGACGGCCACGCCGCCGCTGAGCTTAGCTTGTCGCTCTTGGAGCTTCTCCTTGTCGTAGGAGCTCTCGGTGGACTCGATCTGGGACTTGATCTGCTTCAGGCGGCCCTCAATCGCATCCTTCTTACCCTTACCGTCCACGATGGTGGTGGTTTCCTTGGTGATGACGATTCGTGCGCAGCTGCCGAGCATGTCAGGGGTGACATTCTCGAGCTTGATGCCGAGGTCGTCACTGATGAACTGGCCGCCGGTGAGAATGGCCATGTCTTCCAGCATCGCCTTTCTTCGATCGCCAAAGCCGGGAGCCTTGACAGCAGCGATGGGCAGGTTGGCTCGAAGTCGGTTCAGAACCAAGGTTGCGAGGCACTCGTTCTCGACGTCCTCGGCAACGATAATAAACGGTCGGCCCATCTTGATAACCTTTTCCAACATGGGAATGAGGTCTTGGATGTTGCTGATCTTCTTCTCGTAGAAGAGGATCATCGGCTCTTCGTAGACCGTCTCCATGCGAGTGGGATCGGTGACGAAGTAGGGGGACAGGAAACCCTTGTCGAACTGGAGACCCTCGACGACGTCGTGGGTGGTTTCGGTGGACTTGCTTTCTTCTACGGTGACAACGCCATCTTTACCGACGGTGTTGATGACGGTAGCCACCAATTCGCCGAGTTCGGTGTCGTTCGCGGAGATGGAGGCAACTTCCTTGATGTCTTTATCGCCCTTGACAGGCTTACTGTTTTTAGCAAGCTCGGCGACGAGAGCGTCGACGGCCTTATCGATTCCGGCCTTGATCTGGGTGGCGTTGGAACCGGCGGCGACGTTTCGGATGCCTTCCTTGAAGATGGCTTGAGCGAGAACCACGCTGGAGGTGGTGCCGTCGCCAGCCGTGTCATTGGTCTTGCTGGAGACTTCTCGGATGAGCTGGGCGCCCATGTTCTCGAATCGGTTCTCGACTTCAATTTCTTTTGCAATCGTTACGCCGTCGTTGATAACGGTGGGTGAGCCGAACTTCTTTTCAAGAACAACGTTTCGTCCGCGTGGGCCGAGAGTGACCTTGACCGCGTTTGCGAGTTTGTCGACGCCGACTTCGAGAAGTTTGCGGGCGTCATCTGTGAATTTAATATCCTTAGCTGCCATTGGTTTTCCTTCGTTACTTGGGAGTAGGGCTTACTTGCCGGCTCCGGCCAGGGCGCCTTCGAGGACGGCGAGAATGTCGTCGGCTCGGAGGATGATGTAGTCCTTACCATCGACGCTCACTTCGGTGCCGCTGTACTTGCCGTAAAGCACCACATCACCGACGTTAACGCCGATGGGGGCGAGTTTGCCGCTGTCCAGGCGCTTGCCCGGACCGGTTGCGATGACAGTGCCTTTCAGGGGCTTTTCTTGCGCCGTGTCCGGAAGGATGATGCCGCCTGCGGTCTTTTCTTCCTTTGCTGCGGCTTCGACGACGATACGATCGTGCAGTGGTTGCAATGCCATGTTCGTTCTGTCTCTCCTAGGTTTGATGAGATTCGAAATTTTTGAGGGGAGTCTCCCGAATAGGGGCGCTCGCCAATGATTAGCAGTGTACCCCTGAGAGTGCTAAGACAAGGGTGTTGGGGGAAGATCCTAGGACTTTGAATCGATTGAATTTCCGTGTCGTTATCGAGGCGGCTTTCAGGCCGATCATCTCTTAAGAAAGAGTGCACAGATGACCGTTTTAGATGCTTTTAAGCGACTCTTTAGGAGGGTTTGGTTTATTTCTCGAACTTTCCTTTTCTTTTGATTGGCCAAACGATCTCATTTAGGAGCCCTTATTTATGAATCGAAGAAGCGCGTTCACGCTCATCGAGCTTTTGGTCGTCATAGCAATCATCGCTATTTTGGCAGCAATCCTTTTCCCAGTTTTCGCCCAGGCAAAGCGAGCAGCCAAGACGACGGCTACCCTTTCAAGTTTGAAGCAGATTGGTACCGCCAGCATCATGTATTCAGGCGACTATGACGATATGACCGTGCCAGCCGGCGATCCTTGGTGGGGCGGATATTACACGACGTGGTCCTATCTGCTTTACCCCTACATGAAGAACACGCAGATCATTTGGGACCCAGCGACCGGTATCCCGGGAGATGTGGTCAACCTGAATCCATCAAGCAGTAACTACAACGATGTGATCGACAATTGGGCTTACACGAGCATGGCTTGCAACTTCCTTGGCTACAACTACAGCCGAGCTAACGATTACGGTCCTCGCAGTCTGACGGCCATTTCAAATCCTTCGTTGCGGGTCGCCTACTCAAACGCGCTTTATGGAGAAGGGAACTGGGGGGTTTGGCACTTTAACCTCGAATATGTCTGGTACATCACCCAAGATCCGGCAAACGAGCAAGACTTTTGGATTGGGAGCCTTAGGCGCGCGTCTCGCAACCACGGCGATCAGTACATCATCTCCTATTCGGATGGACACGCTGGCAAGGTGCCTTATGGCAAGTATTCATATCCTCGTAGCGATGACGAGGTGAAGGAATTCTGGGGCAATCCGTACGACGTTAACTAAGGAGCTCATGAAGCAAGGAATCAATCCCATCGGCGCTGGCGTAGCGATCGTTCTGTTGGTTGTCGTTATTGTCATCGCTTATTTAAAACTTGGAGGCGGAGGCTCAGTGGCGGACACCCCGCGTCCGAAGGGGCCGCCGGCGCCTATGCCAAGTAAGGACGGAAAGGCGCTTCCGCCACCTCCGTTTGCGAAATAGTCAGGTCGTGATCACGGAAGGAATGGAATAAAGAGCGGTCGCGATGTGTAAGATGAGCCGTGACATTTCAAGAATTCACTCAACAACAGTGGATATTGGGAATGCTCACGGCTCTTTTCGTTGGCTTTAGCAAGACGGGGATCCCAGGTGCGGGCGTCTTGGTGGTGCCGCTGATGGCGACGGCGTTTGGTGGTCGCCTCTCTGTTGGCGCTCTCTTGCCGATGCTGATTATGGGAGATTGCTTTGCGATGCTCTGGTATCGAAAGCATGCGAAGCTCGACCATGTTTGGAAACTGGCGCCTTGGGTGATCGTAGGGATGCTCTTGGGGAGCGTATTGCTGTGGGCACTAGGCGAGCGGCCCGGGAAAGACTTACTGAATCCGATCATCGGATGGTTGGTCTTGGCGATGTTGGCGGTGAACTTGGGTCGCCGCTGGTTTGGGGAAAGGTTTGCACCTCACTCGCCCGGCGGGGTGCGAGTCTGCGGTTCATTGGCTGGGTTTTCTACGACCGTCTCCAATGCCGGCGGACCGGTTATGACGATTTACCTGCAGGGAATGGGACTCGCAAAAGAGCAGATGATGGGAACCAATGGGTGGTATTTCTTCATATTCAACCTGCTGAAGATTCCAATTTATGTTGTGATCTACTTTCTTGCACCTCAAAATCCTATTTGGACGGGCCATACGCTTCTATTTGATTTGATGGCGTTTCCGGTGATTGCGGTCGGCGCGGTGCTAGGAAGACAATTGCTTCCCCGTATGAATCAAAGGGCCTTCGATTTCACCATCTTGTTTCTGGCGGCGGTGGCGGCGATCAAACTGATCGTCTAGGCGAGATGATTACCTCTTTCAAAGAATACGAAATCGACGATCGTCCGAGTCGAATCGATATCGACCAGGTTCATGCATGGCTCACGACTTCCTATTGGAGTCCGGGGATAACCTTGGAACGGGTGCGGAGGGCCTTCAAGAACACGGCTTTGGTGGTGGGAGTTTATCGTGGATCTACCCAAGTTGGGGTTCTCCGCGTTATCTCGGATAAGACGACCTTTGCGTGGATTGCCGACGTGTGGGTGGATGAAGGCGCACGGGGGCAGGGCATTGCTCGCGCCATGGTTCGGTTCGCGCAGGGGCATCCAGACTATCAGGGGCTACGCCGGTGGGTTCTTGCGACACAAGACGCGCAAGGCGTTTACCGTGAGTGCGGTTTCGAACTGGTGGAGAATCCAGAACGTTGGATGATTTTTCGCCCGGAACCTTCGCTTTAAGGGGTGTAGAGACAGACAGCTAAATCAACCTGTCCGTCTTTGACGGGTACGCCTTCGGCGGCGAGGTGTTCAAGCTGGAGTTTTTCCAGGCTCGGATCTCGCTTCCACACCGGGCAGCGACCATCTTTCCCAACGACCCTCCACCAGGGAATATCTTGAGGACAATTGGCCATCCATCTCCCCACAAGGAGTCCTGAAACGGGATTTGTAAGGGCTTTGCCGAGATCACCATACGTGGTGCAAGAGCCTTTGGGGATTGTCCGCACCATCGTCCATAACTCGTCCAGGAGTGACACACGTCTATTCTGACTCTTTGGGAATAGAGAAGGGGGTTGGAACCGTTTCGTCCAACCCCCTTTGATTATTGTTTGAGCGATTTTAGTTCTTGGCCGCCGTCATGCGAGGCGTGGCGGGCGCAACCTCGACATAAGCGTTAGCAGGAACCACGAGAAAGATGTTCTCACCGATTTCTTCCCAAGTACCTTCTTGGGCATAGTTGACACCGCACATGAAGTCCACGATCTTCTGTCGCATGGCGGGCTCGGTCGAAGCCAGGTTCAGAATCTGTTGCTCCCCGGATTTGAGACCATTTGCGGCGGCCATGGCGTCTTCGAATGAGACGATTTGGCGGCGTACCGTGATGGTGTAGCGAGCAGCAGACTTGAGCGTAAACGCTTTGTGTTCAGGGGAGGAGGAAGTCATCTCTTCCTCAAACTCCTCATCCTCATCGTGACGAGTCAACAATCCCGCAAGGCGGGAAAATAAACCAGGCTTTTCCTGGAGAACCATCTCTTCCATGATCATTTCCTCCGTTAGGTTCGTGAGCCGAAGATCGCGCTTCCAACTCTGATGTGGGTGGCTCCTTCCTGGATCGCCACATCAAAGTCCTGACTCATGCCCATACTCAGACCTTTCAAATCCTTTTCGTTGGCGAGGTTTTTGAGAACTCGGAAATACTTTCTCGAAGTCTCAGGATCCTCTTCAACCGGACCGATGGTCATAAGTCCGCATAAACGAACCTGGGGATAGTGTAGGACGACTTCAATGAGTTCGTCAACCTCATCCGTCGAAATACCTGCTTTTTGCGTCTCTTTAGCAATATTTACTTCTATGAAGCCATCGATTTGCCGTTCTGCCTTCGCAATTTCTTTAAGCTGGCTCTCGCTCTCCAGGGTGTGAATGACTTCAAAGAGTTGGGCGACTTTCTTGGCTTTATTGGACTGGAGGTTGCCAATGAAGTGCCATACGATATCTCCAGGAAGAGCTTCAATCTTCGGCTGGGCCTCTTGGAGACGACTTTCTCCGAAGTGGCGATGTCCTGCGTCGTAAGCTTCACGGATCGCGTCGATAGGGAATGTTTTCGAGACAGCAATGAGAGTTATCTCGTTAGGGTCTCGTTGAACGGTTTCGGCGGCGCGGTCAATCTGGGATTGGATGAGGGCGATGTTCTTTGCGATGGACATCGCCCTCATTATGATTTGTGACGGGGTTAGTCGAGAAGCGGCGGTCCGATCTTGCCGTTCATCCGAGCCCAGCAATAGTAGGCCAACGCACCGTTGATGGCTAGTTGGACGATGGATGCTGCATTGAAGGACAGCAGAGATAGCACGACGCCGATCAGGCTGAGAATCATAACAATCATGAATCCCGAGCGAATACTTTGCATCATTTTAACGCCGCCATAGATCCGAACTGCGCTTATCAGTGCCGTTAGCAATCCAATCACGACGAGCATTCCTCCGGCACCGGCAGCGACGACGGCGCCACCTGTTTCTCGAGCCTGTGTTGCTCCAGCTACGCCGGCAGCTCCCAAGATGCCCCCACCAAGGACGATCAAGAGTCCTCCGATGGCAGCACAGACGGAGAAGACAATGACAAGTATTCCGATGACCTTATCAGTTGGATAAGTGTTATCCATTTTTACAAGACGCCTCCTTACATCCTTAACCCATGTTAAGAATTACAAATCCCTCGATCGCAGTTCGATCAAGGACAATACGTGTTATAGCTGATTTCTGATTCTTAAGAGTTGCAGCACATAGAGAGTCGCATAAGCAATAAATGCGATCCAGGTTCCCTGTTCCGCGCTGTGCGGATGGCGTTTTCGGACGTATTCGAGAGCAAGGACGGGGAGGACGAGAAATATGGCTTTGCCGAACACAAAGTGCCATGGGCCCTGACCGGCAAGCCAGGCGAAAAGGGGATTGCCTTCGCCGAAGCCTCGTCCAAACAGCATCACGGTCGTCACGAGATCGAACAGCCCGAGGGTGACCAGGCATAGCGTGCTGAGATGGACTTTGCTGTTAAGCATTGAGTTAGAAGGTGCCGTACAGACGGTCGCCGAAATCACCTAAGCCGGGGACAATATACGCTTTGGGATTGAGTCCTTCATCATAGCCCGCCGTGTAGATGTCGATACCCGGATGGACTTCTTCCAGTTTTTGGACGCCCTCGGGGGCCGCGACGATCGATACCATGGCGAGCTTTTTCGCCCCGTGTTCTTTGAGCAGAGATATCGCATGTGCAGCCGATCCGCCGGTGGCGAGCATTGGGTCTAGACACAAGGTGAACCGGTTTGATAGCTCAGGGAATTTGGAGTAATAGATTCGCGCGATGGCAGTCTCTTCGTCACGTTCAAGCCCGATGTAACCGACGGCGACATCGGGGAAGAGTTGGACCACTGGTTCCAGCATTCCCAGGCCAGCCCGGAGGACAGGAACCGCGGCGAGTCCTTCGGAAAGCGATTGGCCGGTGGTCACTTTGATTGGCGTTTCGATCTCGAGCGGTCGGGTGGCAAGACATCGGGTCGCTTCGATCACCAGCATGGTAGTCAAGGTTTCACACAGATCACGAAAGACGGCAGGGGGCGTCGATTTCTCTCGAAGATGAGTCAAGACGTGTTGCGCCAAGGGGTGATCAACGACGTGAAGCGGCATGCTTGCTATATTTCCTCAAAAAACGAATTTCTGGCGTCCCTTGCCCCGGAAGGTCCAAAAAGGGCAAAATCTTAACCTCCCAACGCCCCGGCTCACTGGCAGGCGGCCCTTGGGCCCTTAACAATGTCGAATCGTCAAGCAGCCGGAGTGATCCTTGCCGCCGGGAAAGGAACGCGCATGAAGTCGGACCTTCCCAAGGGGCTCCACGAGGTTTGTGGTTTACCCATGGTGGAGATTGTTGGGCGAGCCATGCGCGAGGCGGGCATTTCGCCGATCGTGGTTGTGATCGGCCACGGTGGCGAGAAGGTGCAATCGCGATTGGGAGATGGATATCTTTACGCTTGGCAGACGGAACAGCACGGTACCGGACATGCGATGCAGATGGCGGCGCCCTTGCTAAAGGATCATGTGGGCCCCGTGGTCGTTGCACCGGGAGACACGCCGTTAGTGTCATCGGCCACATTCTCCGAACTGATTTCGCAATTTGAAGACGGACAGCAGTGCCTTGTTGCCTCATCAGTTGTCGGCGAGCCTCGTGGTTATGGGCGAATCGTTCGAGAGGCCGGGGTCTTGAAAGGAATTGTCGAGGAGAAGGACGCGAGCCCGGATCAGCGATCGATTGGCGAAGTCAATTCAGCGATTTACTGCTTTGATGCCCCTTCGCTTCTGGCGGAATTACCCAAACTGAAGAACGACAATGCTCAAGGCGAGTATTACTTGACCGACGTTGTCGCCACCTTTGCGGCCAACGGGAAGGCGAACGCGCACATTTTTGACGACTCCGACATTTTGGTTGGGGTGAACGATCGTTGGCAGCTTGCGATGGCCGATAAGAAGCTTCGCCAACGTACTCTTCGCCGCCATGCGGAGGCAGGGGTCACCATCATGGACCCAGATACCACCTATTTGGGTCTGGAAGTTGAGATAGGAAACGACACCGTCCTGGAGCCGAATACCATGATCGTGGGGAAGACCGTCGTTGGCGCAGGCTGCCGACTTGGCCCGTTTACACGAATTGAGGACAGCGAAATCGGCGATCGGGTTAATATCTATGTCAGCTACATCAAAGAGGCAAAGATTCACGACGAAGTGAAGATTGGACCCTATGCCCACATTCGCCCGGGCTCTGAGCTCTATCCGGGCGTGAAGATTGGCAACTTCGTGGAAACCAAGAACGCGATCTTGGAGGAAGAGGTCAAAGTCAGTCATCTCAGCTACATTGGGGATGCCCATGTGGGTGAGAACACTAATATCGGTGCGGGAACGATTACCTGCAACTACGACGGCTTCAGCAAGAGCCGCACCGAGATTGGAAAAGACGTTTTTATCGGTTCAAACAATACGCTCGTCGCTCCTGTAAAGGTGGGCGATGGGGCAATTACAGCGGCGGGAAGCGTGGTAACGAGCGGCGAGTATCCGTCGGATGCATTAGTGGTTGGAAGGGCGCGGACCGAGGTTAAGGAACAATGGGCAGCACAGTGGCGGAACAAGAAGAAAAGTCAGTAGGGCGACGGAATTTAAAGGGCATGAAGCTCTTCGCAGGTAACGCTAACGTTGCCTTGGGCAAACGCATTTCCGAGTACCTGGGAATCGAGCTTGGGCAGATGACGACCAGTCGTTTTGCGGACGGCGAGATCCAGGTCAAGATTGAAGAAAGCGCACGTGGAAACGACGTGTTTATCCTTCAACCGACCTGCGCTCCAACTAATGACAACCTGATGGAGCTTATGATCATGCTGGATGCCTTTCGCCGAGCTTCGGCCAGCAAGATCACGGTCGTGATGCCTTATTACGGCTATGCGCGACAAGATAAGAAGATCAAACCTCGCGAACCGATTACCGCTCGTTTAGTTGCCGACATGTTGACGATGGCGGGCGCTCAGCGCATTTTGGCAATCGACCTCCATGCGGATCAGATTCAAGGATTCTTTAATTGTCCGGTCGATCATCTTTACGGTGGTCCCATCATCGGCGAATATTTGGTTAAGAGCGGCTACCGGGGACGCGACGATGTGGTGATTGTCAGTCCGGATGTGGCGGGAGTCGGACGTGCAAAGGCTTTGGCGGAGATGCTTCAGACTTCGTTTGTGGTCATAGCCAAACGACGCCCTCGCCCCAATCAGGTGGAGGTCGTGGAGATTGTTGGCGAATACAAGGACAAGATTTGTATTTTTATCGACGACATGATTGATACAGGGGGCTCGATCATCAGTGGGGCCAACGCGCTTTTGGAACGGGGAGCTAAATCGGTCATTGCTACCTGCACCCATCCGGTTTTCAGTCGGGAGGCAACTCAGAAGTTGCAGGAAAGCGCGATTTCGGAAGTGATCTGTCTGGATACGATTCCGATTTGTGAGGAAAAGCGAGTACCCAAGCTGACGATCCTGGAGTCCGCTCCCCTGATCAGCGAGGCGATCGCTCGAATTCACATGAACCAGTCGGTGAGTTCGCTATTCCATGACTGGCGATAAGGATTCTGAATCGTTGGTGTGGTCTATTCGTCCTTACAGGCAAGCGCCCGGCAAACGGTGGGTGATCTTGTTGGTGGCTCTCATGGCCATGGTTCTGGGGGCAGTGGTGTACGGTAAGCCATTGCTAGGAGCGATAGGTTTTGCTATTATCCTCGGGTCGACGATGGAATTTTGGCTGGGAACTTCTTATCGCCTTGACGCAAAAGGAGCGACTTCTCGGACCGGGTTATCCGTCTCCAGTATCGAGTGGGGAGATGTGAAGAGGGTCGTCGTCGAGAGAAATTCTTTGAAATTATCGCCGTTAGCCGATGCTTCGAGCCGCCTCGACAATTTTCGTGGCGTGTTTTTGAAGGTCGACGACTCGAATCGGGAGCAAGTTCTCGACGCCGTTCGTAGTTTTGGTGGAAGCAATGTTCGAATTTTGGAAGGATGACCTTACCGAAGAAGAAGAGGACGCTCTCATCGAAAAGGCGGCGCTTGAGATTGAGAAGCGTAAGCTTGAGGTTCCAGCAGTTCTGATGTTGGAGTCTCATAAGCCGTTGGCTTTTGTGGGCAGTCAGACCGCCATCGCGTTTGCTCCCTTTCTCGCTCCTTTCGTGGGATTCGATTTTATTAATAACTACAGTCGGTTGTTCTCCAAGCGTGAAAACGTGGAGAAGCTACTGGTTCGAATTGAAAATGGCCGGAAGGATCCGGCCAGGGTGGAGGAACCTAATGCTGAGTGAAATCTCTTCGTGGCGGGGTGCGCAATACCTCGACTCGGGGTGGCTCGGTCCGGCCTTCGTTGTTATGCTGACGGCGTTCATTTTGGTGAACATTCGTCGAGCGGGCAAGGGGAAGGATCTGTACATTCGCCGAATTGCCGGTTTGAATGCCATCGACGAGGCCGTGGGGCGCGCTACGGAGATGGGGCGGCCGGTACTGATGGTGCCGGGCTTGAGCGACACCGTCAACGCGATCGTCGTTCAGGCGCTCAACATCTTTTCGTATGTCAGCCGGATTGCGGCTCGCTTCTCAAATCCGATTCTGATCTGCTGCTATAGCGCTGCGATCTATACGGTTGGCCAAGAAGTGATTCGCGACGTTTACCAACAGGAGGGCGCCGGAGACAAATACGATGCAGACTCGGTTCGGTTCATTTCCGACCGTCAGTTCGCGTTTGCGGCGGGCGTTTCCGGTTTGATTCTGCGCGAAAAGGCTGCCGCGACGTTCTTCATGGGCGAGTTCTACGCGGAGTCTCTGATTTTCGCCGAGACCGCGAACTCGATTGGCGCGATCCAGATCGCCAGTTCTACGGAAGCAACGCAAACGCCGTTCTTCATCGCAGCCTGTGACTATGTTCTCATTGGGGACGAGTTCTATGCGGCGAGCGCCTATCTGACCCGGCAGCCCGTTTTGGTGGGAAGCCTGGTTGGGCAGGACTGGTGCAAAGTAGCGATTGCCGCCACTTTCGTTCTTGGCGCTCTGATGAACTCAATTCAGCTTGGTCCATTCCACCACAAGGAGGTTTCGGAACAGCGGGTGGATACTGTAGTCCAGCCATTGGAACAGCCGCGATTGATGAAGGTTTCCGACACTTTTATGTATCAGCTTTTCAATCCACAAGAGGACAAGGAGCTTAAAATCGATCGACCTCAGAAACCAGGGGCCGCGACTCCGACAGCCGGTGAAGGTGGGGGCGAATGAACCTATTCCTTCAAGCCCAGCCGCAATATAATCTCTGGAACGCACCCAGTGGAACAGGTGAACTCTTTCTTAAGATGTTCATCGGTCTGGTCATTGGCATCGGCCTAATTTTCGCCTTTATGGCGGCCCCAACCCAGATGCGACGTCCAATCGTCGCGGCGTTCACATTCTTGGCGGGCCTTTTCTACGTCGTCTTATACTTCTGGCCAAGCCCGGTAAATCGTGGCCCAAGCGATTTGCCCCGCGACTTTGTTGAATCCGTTTCTTTTACTTTAGAAGACGCGGTCAACGTGGTTGTTCCCATCACGAACATCCTTTCGGCATTTTTGCTTGGCTTGGGCATTTACTCACTTTTCCGCATTCACTTCCGCAAGGTGGTTCACGCTCAGAAGGATTGGGGTTTTAGCGTTGTGCTCTTAGTGAGCATGTTCCTCATGATCGTCTTCGGCTACTGGGACTGGTTGACGACGCGGGGGCCGAATGAGATCTTGATGGAAAACCAGGCGAACTGGGGATTTGCTAATTACGGGCGAGACCTTTTGTTCAACGGTTTGCTTCAGCAGATGGATGCGGGCATGTTCTCCATCATCGCCTTCTTTATCCTTTCGGCGGCTTATCGTGCATTCCGCGTGCGATCTGTCGAGGCGACGATTTTGCTGATTACGGCTTTGATCATGATGCTTAGTCTGATGGGTGCGGTGACGTACTTCGTCGATTCAAAGGTCTTGGGCGATCCGGCTCCCAATAGCATGCTGTATAACTTCACGCTGACCTCTGTGGCATCTTGGATTAAGGACACGTTCCAGACTTCCAGTTTGCGAGGCATTGACTTTGGCGTCGGTATTGGCGCTTTGGCAATGGGCCTTCGCCTTTGGCTCAGCCTTGAGAAGCAGGGAGGATCTAACTAATGGCGCAGGTTGAAACTGGCGGCAAGACGCTCGGCGAAAAGATGCAGTCGCTGAGCAAGAACATGCTCTACCTGGTCTTGGTGGCGGTGATCTCGATTCCTTTGCTCTTCATGAAGGGATGCCAAGTTCCCGGGAAGCCGGAAGAGCCGACGATCGAGTTGTTCTATCGTCTGATGACGATTCCAGAGGGAAGCACGGTTTTGCTGTCTTCCGACTGGACGAACTCAACCCGAGGCGAAAGCGCGGGACAGTTTGAGGCCTTGATGCGCATTTTGATGCGACGCAACGTCAAAGTCTGTATCTTCACTTCGGCTGATCCGCAAGCTCCCCAAGTCGCTCGCGATGAAATGCTTGTTCTCAATGCAGAACGAGTCAAGGAAGGGGAAAAGCCTTACGAGCAGTGGAACGACTATCTCGTTCTGGGGTACTTCCCGAACGCTGAAGGGACGTTGAACGCGATTCGTGCAAACGTTCGAAAGGCGTTTGCCGGTCGAAAGAAGCTTCCGCCCGGTGAAACCAACCCACGAGATGTCTTTGAATCTCCGGTTCTGCAGAACATTCAGAAGGTTGAAGACTTTTCGATGGTCGTCGTTGTGACGGCTTCCAAGACGTCGAACATTACTCTTGAACGGCTTTCGGACAAGATTTCCGCGCAAGGGAAGCTGGCGATGATGGTGACGGGAGTTATGGGGCCTGAGACCCAGGTTTACTACTCGTCTGGTCAGTTGAGTGGCCTTTCGAAGGGCCTTAAAGGCGTCTTTGAACTGGAGCAAATGATGGAGAAGGGGTTGAACTATCCCAGCTTCGATGAGGCTCCTATCCGATACGAGAAATACAAAGATAAGCCGCTACAGGGATTTCCTGGGAAAACCAATGCGGGTAAAGGCACCGCGTACTATCCAACTTTGCACTTTGCGTTGGGACTACTGATCGTGGCGGTTATCGTTGGAAACATCGGTATGGCGCTTAGCCGAAGGAGGGCCGCCTAATGTCATTCGCACTCATTAAGCTAGCCGCCGGTGCGATTGGCACCATTGGTCTATACACCGTTCTGTATCGAGAGAATAAGTTCTATCGATTCTTTGAGCATGTGTTTCTTGGCTTGGCCGTTGGCTACACCTGCGTTGCCTTGTGGACGGAAACGCTCTATGACACTTGGTGGACCAAGATGGCGGGTTCGACACCCGAAGGAACTGATCCTGGGACCCCTGGATATTGGATCTGGATGACGCTTCTGCCCATCGGATTCATGGGCTACTTTGTGTTTAGCAAGAAGCACAACTGGATGAGCCGAATTCCAATTGGCATCATCTTGGGCTTGTGGTCTGGTCAGCAGATCCAGGTTTGGTGGAACCGATATGGTCCGCAGATCGCTTCTTCGATGAAGCCGATTTTGCCGACGACGATGGAATCGTTCATTAAGCCAGCGACGTCAAGTTTGCCGCCGGAGGAAGTTGCTCGCATCAATTCGCAGGTCTATCCTTCCCAGGCGATTACGAACTTGATCTTCGTATTTACTTTGTTGAGCGTTTTGAGCTACTTCCTCTTTAGCGTCAATACGAAGAACAAGGTGATGACGGTTCTGACAACCAGCGGACGCTGGTTGCTCATGATCGGCTTTGGCGCGATCTTTGGATCGACGGTCATGATGCGCTTCTCGTTGCTGATCGACCGCATGTACTTCATCTGGATTGAGTTCCTGAAGCAGGGCTTGTTCCACGGGTAGTGGATAGGTTCGCTCGATGAGCGAGATCACGGTATCGGCGATCGTTCTCCGTCGGAAAGATTCCGGGGAGAGCGATCGCCGTCTTACTTTGCTGACCCGAGAATTGGGGAAGTTCGATGTCGTTGCAAAGGGTGCGAAGAAGGGCGGTTCCCGGCTCTCGGGTTCTTCAGATCCCTTGGTGGCCGCCCGGATGACCTTAGCGAAGGGCAAAGTAAACCGCTTTGTGACGCAGTCTCAGCCCATTGCGTCCTTTCGGAATATTCGGACCGATTTCGATCGTTTGAGCGCAGCCCTCGCTCTCGTAGAACTGTATGCAGCGATCGTGCCGTTTGAGGAGCCGTTTGAAGAGGCATTCGACCTTCTTCTTGCTTCGTTAGAGGCGCTGGACGGGCATCCCAAGGCGGTGGTGGCGGCAGTCTGGGCGGAGCTGCGGTTGCTCGATATTTCTGGTTACTTACCGCCGTTCGATACTTGTCTATCAGACGGAGAAGGTATTCGGGAAGCGGAGCCCTGGCTTTCTCCGCGCGCGGGCGGCTACGTGAATGCGGCGGATGCGATTCGGTACGTGGATCGATTTCAGACTCGGGCGGAAGTTCTGGTTGGATTGGCGCGAACAGCTGAATTGGACTCTCCACCCATGAATTTGAAGTTTGCGGACGAGTGTTTGGCAGCTCTGTTGCCTTTCTGGCGGCATATCGCGGAGATGGCACTTCCCGCGAATGAAAGCTATGTGGGCGAGGTTCGTCACGCGCACCTGTAGGGAACGGTTATCGTTCGGTTAACCTATACGAGTACAATTGGTTCGCTATGCGATGGAACTTCACGGTCCCGCTTCTTGCGGCGCTCTTGTTGGTGGGCGGCTGCGGAAAAGGAAACTTTTCTGAGTCCGCTAATAAGGGTAAGGAAAACGTTTTCCGCTATTCGATCGTCGTTAAGCCGACTTCTCTTGATCCGGCAAAGGTTCAAGACGGCGACACGATCGACTTGATTCAGCAGGTGTTTGAGGGATTGACCGCATGGAGCGAGGAAAACAAGCCCGTGCCGAACCTGGCGGAAAGCTGGGACATCAGCCCAGACGGCACCACTTACACTTTCCACCTGAAAAAGAATGTGAAGTTCCACAGTGGAAGGGAAGTGAAGGCGGAAGACTTTAAATATTCGATCGAAAGAGCCTGCGACCCGAAGCTTCAATCGGCGACGGCACTGACTTATCTCGACGACATTATCGGGGTTAAGGATATGGTGGCGGGTAAGGCGAACGAAGTCTCCGGCGTAAAGGTCGTCGATGATTACACGCTGGAAATCAAGATCGACAAGCCACGCGCTTACTTCCTTGGGAAGCTAACCTATCCGGTCTGCTTTGCCGTCGATAAGGACTTGGCAAAGAAGGGCGAGGAGATTACGACCGTGGATGCGATGAAGTCTGGAACTGGTCCTTACATTCCAGAAAGCTATCAGAACGAACAGCTTTTTGTTTTGGCAGCTAACAAGTCATACCACGGGGGCGCTCCCGCCATCGATAAGATTGAGCGTCCAGTTATCGTCGATGCACCTACGCGCATCGCGAAGTTCAAGAGCGGAGATATCGATCTTACGCAACTGGAGCGTCAGGATATCGAGGCGGTCAAGAACGATCCTAAGTTGAAGGATGAGTTGAAATACTATGCCCGTCCGGCGATTTGGTACGTAGCCTTTAATCTCAAGATGGTGCCCGCTTTCGCATCCAAGGATGTGCGAAAGGCGATCGCGATGGCGATTAACAAGGAGCGCATCGTCAATGATCTGTTGGGTGGCGTCAATCAAGTAGCCAACGGCATTTTGCCTCCTGGCGTAGATGGCGCACGCCCCGATCTTAAGGGCATCCCTTACGATCCCTCGGCCGCCAAGAAACTCTTGGAGACCGCTGGCCAGTACGGAAAGATTCCTGCGATCGATATGTATTTCCGCGCGGAGCGCCCCGACATTCGGATCGTGGTTGAAGCTGTCCAAGCAGACCTGAAGCAGAAGCTGGGAATTACGGTCAATGCGAAGCCCCTTCAGTGGTCGGCATACCTTGATCGACACAACAAGAAGGAGTTGCCGTTCTTCCACATGCGTTGGGGGGCCGACTACCTGGACCCGCAAAACTTCTTGAGTTTGATGCTTGCCACCGATGGCGCCGAGAATAAGACGTACTACAGTAATCCGTCTTTCGACGCATTATGCGCGGCGGCCGACATTGAACAGGACCACGACAAGCGTATGCAGATGTATGCTAAGGCAGAAGATATCGCCTTGGATGATGTCGCTTGGATTCCGATTTACTATCAGCGAGATGCGGAGTTGGTGAGTCCAAGAATCAAGGGGATGCGAGAGTCGCTGTTTGGTCACCTGCCTCACACGAAAGTCAGCCTCTCTCAATAGAAAACTCAAGGATCGACGTTGATCCGATCGCCGCTATTCCTTCGCTCAGCCGAAGGAATAGCGGGAAGCGCGATGAATACAACATTGACACCGGACGCTCGATTTGTATCGCTTCCGTTCAGAAGACCGGAAGCGGGGCCCATTTGGATAGGTCAGGATGGGACCGGTATTCCTTTTTGCGGATTGCCTGGCTGGCAAAGTAACGGGGGAGACTATCGCGGACACCCGGCCAGAGGGCTTCCTTTTTCCTTGGAAATTCCACTGGAGGAAATTGAGGGTGCGCTGAAGCGAATTGAGATTTTTGGCGTCTTTGCTCTGTACGCCGATGGCGAACGTGAAGCTCCCGGCACCTTTGGCGCCACTCTGCAAATCCTAGATGAGCGTGAAGTCGCTTTTCGCTTGGATTTGATCAACGGTCGCCATTATGGCGATTGCGACCTCTCTAAACCGGTAAACCGTTCTAATGGGGACGGCAGCAGCATCCAGACCGTTGGCTCGGCAAGGGTGGGCGATGTGGAATATAGGGTTGACCGACTGACGGTAGATCTGCCCACGCTGGCCGAACCACGGAGCCTTCTATTTAAGGATCTAGGAAGCGCAGCTTCGTTCATTCTTTTTGACGTCGTTATTGACGTCGAGCGACCAGCGGGCTGTCCTTTTCATAGTAAGAGTGGACTGATTCCGCTGGGCGAAGTTGCGTCAATCGTGCGGGTTGGAGATCGTCGACGGTTTCAAAGGGCCCTTGACCAACTGACGGCCGGCATTTTGGCATCGCAGGACTTGGACGAGGGTAGAGGTCAGGCATTGACGTTCCTTGCCGTCGTTACAACGGGAATGCTGGAATCTGGAGGCACTCGTGAACTGCACAGGATTCAACTTGAGGCGGCTCGACGTTTTGATCAACTTCAAACAAAGGAAGATGTGGCGGAGGAAGCCCGTGAGCTATGCGAAAGGACCGCGGAGTCGCTGTTCATTTGTCAAGACAGTCCCTCTGCTCATTTGGTGGACCGTGCCCTTGCGATCGTCGAGCGGAATTTCGCGAAAGACCTTACGGATGCGATCGTGGCCGATCAGTTAGGACTGAGCACTTCTCATTTTCGATTCTTGTTCAAGCAGGCTACGGGCAATCCGTTTCATAAGTATTTGGTTGCCGTTCGCTTAGAGAAAGCAAAGCAAATGCTAATGGAAAACGAGATGCCGGTTTCACAGGTAGCGGCGGCGGTCGGTTTTACGGGTCTCTCTCACTTTAGCCGAGCATTCACTCAACGATTCTCAGCCAGTCCCACGAGTATTCGACGGACTTCTGGTTAGGCAGATATACTTGGCCGATGATCTCGGTTCAGAACCTATCGCACCGTTTTGACGAGAGGCCGGTTCTGACGGACATCTCGATTGAGGTGGGCGAAGGAGAGATTCTGGCCGTCATGGGGAGTTCTGGTGGCGGGAAGACAACCCTCCTGCGCTGCATTGCGGGATTGCTCGTTCCCACCAGCGGGACGGTCGAAGTCGATGGCCTAAACGTTCACCGACAGACGGAAGAAGCCAGGCATCGGATGGGAATGGTTTTTCAGTCAGCAGCCCTTTTTGACTATATGAACGTTGAAGAGAACGTCTGGTTTGGGGTTCGGCGATGGTCGAAGGCGAGTCGGTCGGATCAGATCGATTTGGTTCAACGGACTTTGAAGACGGTCGGTCTGGAGGGAGCGGAGAAGTTGATGCCCGCCGAATTGAGCGGGGGTATGAAGAAGCGAGTGGGAATTGCCCGCGCGTTGGCTCTTCAACCAAAAGTGATTCTTTTCGATGAACCTACGACTGGACTCGATCCGGTTACGACTTACACGATTGACCGTCTGATCGTCGATGTTCGGGATCAGTTTGGAGTGACCGCTCTTTTAGTAAGTCACGATGTGAGCAGCGTCTTTCGAGTCGCCGACCGGATTGCGTTCTTGGACAAGGGCAGCTTAGTGTTTGAGGGAGATTCGGGCGCGTTCAAGACTTCTCGCATCGATTCGATTCAGGAGCTCGTGCAAAAGTCCCAAGCCACAGAGTTCTTCATTTCCCATTGAACAATCGTTCTGGCGTTTCGTTTCTTCCTCCTGACTCTCCCATTTGAGGAAGACCAACGATGAAGAATGTTTTGAAACTTATTGTGACGGCAGCAATCGCCACAACTTTGGCGGGGGCCGTGATGGCTCAGCAAGCTGGTCCTACGAACGGCGGTTTGACGAACGGCCAGGGCCAAAATCCCGGAAAGGACGGCGCAAAGCGTGGCGGCACCATGAAGATCGGTAAGGAAGTTCTTGCGAAAGTTCAACCTGCGTTGAATGACGAACAGAAGAAGCAGATTTCCGATCTGGATAAGAAGACGATGGAGTCTATGAAGAGCCTGCGCGAAAAGGCAAAGGGTGGCGATAAGACTCAACTCCGCAACGACCTCAAGAAGATCACCACCGATTACCGCGAGAGCCTGTTGAAGATTTTGACTCCGGCTCAGCAGGAGAGCTTCAAAAAGCTTTATAAGGAAGCGGTCGCAAAGAACCGTAAGGATGGCAAGGGCGGAAAGAAAGGCGGCCTCAATAAGGGCGGCAACTAACAGCTTCTAGACCAACCATTAACACTCGATGAATTCGCCGGCTGGAGTAGGGCAAGCTCCGCCGGCGCTTTTTGTTTAATAAAGGCGAATGAGCAGGCCCCACTCGGGAGATTCATCGGGATCGTCGCAGATGCGGTCGGCAATGACTTCTGCTCCGAAGCGCTGATAGAGCCGGTGGGCGGCTTCGAAGCGTTTATCGCTCCAAATCTCCATCGTCCGTTTGCCCGCCGACTTAGCCTCACCCGTTACGGTTCGCATGAGGGCCTGGCCGATTCCTGCTTTTCTGGCTTCAGGATGGACGTAGAGCCTTTCCAAGGAGCAATCAGTTCCTCCTATTCTTCTTTGATTTTCATGCTCAACGATCTGCCCGACTTCTCCGGTCAAGGGTCGAAAGAGATGCAGCCCTACGGTGGCTAGTACAACGTTGTTTTGCTCCGCTACCCAGAATCGATGCCCCGCATCAAAGTAGTGCGACTGAAGATCGTACAGATCGGCATGATAATCTTCCGCATCCCATGAGAAGCCGTATTCGTCGTAAACGGCCTTGACCACGCGAACGGCCTGGGGAGCATCGGCCTGGGTCGCAAGTCGTATTAGGAATGACATGTTTTGAGTTTACTTGCGTCGGGTGTTGAATCCGGCGTGAGGTCGGGGTATATTATTGATCCGCAGGGATCGTTAGCTCAGTTGGTAGAGCAGCTGACTCTTAATCAGCGGGTCGTAGGTTCGAGCCCTACACGATCCACCACCGTTTTGAACCTGGGGCCGCTCACGTCGAGCGGTCTTTTTGGTTTTTGGAAGGCCCTTGGTGCTGATCGTGGTGCTGATTGGCCTTAGAGCTTGTACGGTGTCCTTGAGCGGCTTCAAAGCGGCAAGCGCAGCTTTCTGTGCCTCTAGGCTTACTGAGACATAGTATTTGGCCGTTGTAGTAATGGAGCTATGCCCTGCGTAGGCTTTGAGCTGGTGCATGGGGAAGCCTCGATTAGCGAGATTGGTCAGGCAAGTGCGCCGGAGATCATGCAGGCCGTAGTGTCCGAGCCCAGCAAGTGTTAGAGCAGCGGTAAGTTGTCGTTGCACGTTTCGCGGGTGCGAGGGCGTTCCGCGCACCGTGGGGAAGACTAAGCCATTGTCCTCGTAATCCTCCACCCACTTCTTATCGCGCCGAATCAGCGCTAGTTGCTGGCGAAGCACCTTGAGAGCTTCCGCTTCAAGCACGATGGTGCGGATGCTCGATTTGGTCTTCGGCGGCTCCAAGCTCCACCGATCTTCCGTATCCCACTCAAGTTGTACTTCAACTCGGACAATGCCGTTTTCAAGGTCACAGCGGTGAGTTTGAAGCCCCAAGAGTTCTCCAATCCTCAAGCCCGTCAGGAGCTTGAAGCGAAGCGCATGGCGGTACCGCGAGGCTTGCCGCTTTCGGATAGCCGTCTTGCGATGGACATGGGGTCGAATGAAGAGGGCGTCAATGAGTTTTGCTTGCTCGCTTGGAGGCATCACCCGCATAGTCTTCAGCACGGGTTTTGGAAGCTCCCATCCATGACAAGGATTGCGAGCTATGTAGGCTTGACGCAATGCCGATCCGAGGGCTCGTTTAAGAGCAATCGCGGCAATGTGAATGGTGCGGACCCCAACCCCTTGCGCGGTTAGCCGGTTAATCCATGCCTGGACCATCGCCACGGTGATCTTGCTCAGTTTCTTTGCTCCGAGTTCGGCCTTGACGTGGTTCTCGTAAGTGCCTTTATAGCTCCGGTAGGTAGCTTTTGATCGCTTAGGGGGTGCGACAAACGCTTCAAGCCAAGCGGGGAAGAACTGATCCAAGGTTTGATCTTTGTCGGGCGGCGCAGCTTCCAGGGTTCTAATCTCCTGTTGCCGCCGATCAACTTCACGGCGAAACTCGGTGTAATCCTTGCGCTTCACCACAAACCGGCGCTTACCGACACAGGCCGTCCAAATGTAAAACTCTCCTTCCTTTCGGTATGAGCCTTCCCCCGCTTGCCGCCTCTTGGCCATATCGTCTGACGTCCTCCTTGTTTTTAGTGGCTCGCCGTGCGAGCTGACTCTTCCATCCATTCATCAATGGAGCGCTTAATGACTCTGATCTCCCGACCACTGGGGTATGCCCGCCAAGCGCCTGAGCGAACGAGCTTCCGGGCTTTTGCGTGGCCGATTCCGGCGTAGGTCTTGGCCTCATTCATAGTAAGACTTCCGCGTTGCTCAATGGGAATATGTCGTGCCCGTGCCATAGGGCAACGGTAACGCGGGACTAGCCCACGTTTGTGGCTTGGTCCTCGAAATTCAGGGAACCATGAATCGCTAGCAAAGAGGATACCTCTTGTCGCACTGTTATGGTGTGACAAAGTGACCCACGCTCGATTGTGCCTAAGAAGTCTCTTGCAAAGTCGCCGGATGGCGCAAATTACGAAAAGGTAGCGGTGTTGGTGCGCGAGAAACGCGAGGCAAGGAAGCTCAGTCAAGACAATCTCTCCCTGCACCTTGGCGAAAGCCGAACCTTTATCCAGAAGGTTGAGTATATGCAGCGTCGTATGGACGTTGTGGAGTTCTTCCGCTTTGCGAAGGCACTTTCCCTTGACCCTAAAGAACTGTATGGCGAGTTAGTCAACCGATTTGAGGAAGCAGAGAAGAACTAACGGTCAGTTTTCAATAACACCATAACGGTGCGAATCGGGATATACTCTCGACGTTATGCTGTTTGCAGCACTCGCGATCCTCTCGGCCTCTCAGGCTATTTCAATGCGAACCGTGTGGTTCAAAACGGTGCCTTCGACGGGCGATTCCTGCATCGCCCTTACGGACTCGAAGGTGTACGCATTGGGACGGAGCGGAACAGCCCTTGCCATCGACATCGTAACCGGTCGAACTCTTGCTACGCGATATTTGGGCAAACTTACGCCAGCCATCGGAACATCAAACACCGAGGGGGTGTTCGCCGTAGTCGATAGCCAGCTTTGTCGGTTACGTAATACCGATCTCACGATTGAGTGGAGATCGCCAGGCAAAATTGACTTTCCCGAAATCGGTGTGGCCGTTACACCCGGCCCGGATGGCACCGTGGCGGTGAAGCGGCTTCGAGGCGTCTCGTTCTTCTCGGCAACAGATGGGAAGAGTGTAGGAAAGCAGTGGGCGGCTGGATTTGGCAGCCCTGCTTCTTCTCCCCTCTACACAGAAGGTGGCGTCCTGTTCATGTCGGGAGCGATGGCCCTTGTAGACCACAAGAAAGATAAAGCAATCTGGACCGCCAAAGTTGGGCAAGCCACCATGTCTGAGACTCCCCATATTGAGCGCGACTCAATATATGCAGTTACGAAGGAGGGCTTGAGCAAGGTTGACCTAGCCACCGGCACTATTCGTTGGAATGTAAAAGGTTGTGGCAGCGTAAGCCCGGTGGTGGGTGAGGTGGTTGTCACCAATGGCGGCGGGTTGAGTGGCTACAGCACAACGGACGGCAAGAAATTGTGGACGGTGCCCCAACTTGCCACGCTCTCGAATGCGCTCAAGGTTGGTAGCGACATGGTGGCTGTGATGTACTACCGAGGTAGATCGGTACGCGTAGGTGTGTTTAGTGCCATCGACGGCGAATTACTCCAAGAGTCCGGGCACCTCGCTCAATACTCTTTAACTGGGGTATCTCGCTTGTTCCTTAGCAAGCAAGGCACCATCATCGGAAACTACCGGACTACTGCCTTTTGCCTGGCTTCGGGCTCCTAGTCCTTTGTGCCTTTCCTAGATTTCTTGACGGCTCCACCAAGCCTATAGCCTGCTTGGGGACAGCAGCTATTAGCCTGAACCCTTGAACCCAAACCTGCCAGATCAGCGCTCGTCCCTTATCTCCCACAAAGAGGGAAAGGAGCAAAGACCAGATAGCGAGGCTAATAAGCGGGCCAAGGAGCGACAGTGCTCCGAGATATAGGCTGTGCAGTAGGGCGGCACAAAGCGGCAGAACCACCATCTGCACCAGACCATGGCCAAGAAAAAGGCCAACGGCTACGGTCAGGAAGCGGAGATTAAGAGAGGATGCTGCCCGAGTGAGCTTGCGGCTCCCACACGTGGTACAGGCGTTAGCCCTGAGGGGGCTTTCATGTCCATCTGGACAAAACCGCTTTCCGTGAGAGCAGCCGCAGGAGCCGCAGTACACCGTCCCCTTTGCCCACGGGCGTTTGCAATGAAGGCAGAGGATCATCGCAGTACCTCCGCAAGCGAGGTGGCTTGCTTGACTTCAGATTCGGTCGTGACGAAGACCGGAAATCGAAGGCTCTTGGGCAGGGCAGCTAGAAGGTGGCGTTTGCGCAAATGGCCCGTGGCCGAAACGAGGAGCGTAAATGCCTCAGCCGGATAGGTTTGGGCAAACAACCCTCGATCCAGGTAGGCGCTGTAGGAACTGAGCTTGGCTATGAAGCGGGGAAGCGAGGTATTCCCCCGATCAACCTCAACGAAGATGTAGAGACCGTCAATCAGAGCGAGGCCATCCGGCCTAAAGTCTTCCACCCGGCTCCGGCTTCCGATGCGCACTTCATAGGTGTGCCGAATTTGCGGTTCAGCCCACCAAGCTTCGAGCCCGAGCCGAAGCAGTGTGCATCGAAGATTCACTGTAGCTAGCGCGTGGTCGATGAAGCGCGGAGTGAAGGAGCGGGCGACAAGCAGTCTCGCTATTCGGCTATCGAGAACTGACATAGCCCCTTTCGCAACGACATATAGGTGCTCCTTGGACACGATGAATGGAGACGGTTGCACCTGCCGGATAAGGCCTGCGCGTTGGAGCTTCACTAGCCGGGCACTCGCACGAGAGGCCGAGGGGAAGTAGCCAAGGGAAGTGATTTGGACCCTGGTCATAAGGTGGTGGAGAGCCAGGTCGTTAAGGAGCAGACGGTCCCGTTCCATCAGTTGCATGCCCCACCTCCCAAGTCCCACGGACGGCGTAGCGATTGAAGGGAAGCGGAACCTTGCCGATCAGCCTCTACCTGAAGCAAGACCTTAGCAATCGGGGTACCGGTATCGCGCAGCACTTCCTCGCGGTAGGCCAAGATGGCGGTCTGATCCGTGTGTTTTCGTGACAAGGTACAGCGAACGAGTTGGGATTCGCCTGCCCGTGGCATCAATAACAGCTCCCCTGGTTGCAGACTAGTTAATCGCGCCACTGTAAAGCCCTCTGGCAACTCCCACATGAGTTCCTTGGCGTCCTGATAGCCGCAGCAGAAAAGGCCCTGGAGGCCTACGTTGTTGCGAATCACCGCCTTTAGGCGCGGTGGTATTTGGGCAAGGTTTTGATGAGATAGCACCAGGGAAAATTTAAAACGGCGCCCTTCGGCAATCAGGCTCTCGAAGGTCTCGGAGGCCATGTTCTCGAACTCATCGACGTAAAGCCTGACCGGATTGCGTTTCTCCTCTGGCACATTGACCCGCGCCAACATCGTCCGGGAGATCGCGGACACCAGGAGACTTCCGAGCATTCGCCCGGTGCGATGTAGCTCATCTACCGCAAGCGATATGAGCAGGACAGAACCCTTGGTTTCGAGGATTCGCTCTAGGTTGAGGTTCTGGTCTGCGCCTAGAATCGCCCGCATCCCCTTCGTTGCGAAGAGGGGCGTCAGCTTGTTGAGTACTGGCAGCGCCCAGGCAAGTTGCTTCTCCTCCGAAAGTGCCTGATATCGCTCGAAAAAACTTGAAACGGCCGGATCGTCCGAGGCTTCAAGGAGTTTCGTGAGGAAGGCCATATCGAACAAGAGGCGTTCGATATCCGTTACCGGGTGGTTCGTGGCGGCGAGGAGCAGGAATGCGTTGCGCATCACCTCGTCGATCTGCACACCCCATGAATCCGCTTCGGTACGGACCACATCTAGTAGGTGCAATGCCCGCACGAAAGGCTCTCCATCTCCGGCTAAGGGGTTGAAACCAGCCACATACTCCTTCTCTCTCAGATCGAGCAAGGCCACGCGCCCGGAATGCACGTCTTTGGCTTCACAGAGCGACAAGGTTCGCTCTACCAGGTCACCGCGAAGATCCAGTACGACAATGCTTTGCCCCGCATCCAGGTCTTGCTCGATGAGGTTCATGATGAAGTTGGTCTTGCCGCTTCCTGTGCTGCCGAGGAAGTAGGCATGCCGGGCGAGGTCAGTTTGTTGCAACCGGACAGGCTCCCCCAGCGTGTTGTCTTCAAGCGAGGTTGCAATGACGTGTCGATCAGGTTTGGCCGGTGGTTTAGGTCTAGAGGATTTAAGAAAAAGATCGCAAAGCCAGATGATGAGTCCCTCAAAGAGGCAGAGCAGGCGTTCCATGCCGCCTATGCTCCGAGGCAAACATGGCGATTTCTAAAGCACAGCCTGATTCTTCAGGGAAAGGTGAATTCGCCTTCTGTGCGGCCTTAAGGGAGGCAATCCGCACCGAGTTCGGTTCGAGCAAAGCCTTTGCCGGACACGTCGGCATCTCCGAAAGCCGCACTTCCCAAATTCTGAGCGGCGCGGAGATCACTACCGCTCCTACCCTGGAATATCTGTTATCGGCCTTCCCGAACGTAGCCACGCAGGCCAGGATTCAGGAAGCATGGGTCCGCTCTTATGCTCCCTCGCCCGTGGAGAAGACGGAGAGGCATGAGACCTCAGACTTTGCCGAACGGTTCTTGGCTTCAATTCCCGGTCTCATGGCACAGGGAAGGACCAGGCCGGCACTTAGAACTGTCGAGGAATTGGCTGGGCGAGTCCAGGATCGTGCATTGTGGTTCCGGCTAGCTCAAACCGCCGCCGAACTCGCTCTAGTGCTTGATATGCCGTACAAGGCACGCAGTTGGGGCGAGAAGCTCCTTTCGGAGGCTAAGCGCACCCAAGATCTTACATGGGTAGCAAAAAGCCTCTACGTCGCCATGACGGTCTCGCGAGCAAGCGAGTGTTCTAGCCCAACCGAAATGGTGAGACGTTTCGAAGATTTCCAGGGCTTCATTGCGAGTTGGAGCCCGGTCTCCGCTGATAGCCGAACAGTCCGCGCTGATCTAAAAGGCGCATATATCCGAGACCGGGCTCTAACCGTGCTCGCCCTCCACGGGTGCAAATACGGAGATAAGGTGGCCTTGGAAGATGTCACTTCCCATCTGGACCAGTTTATTGATCCAGGTATGCACCCGATCGGGCGAGCGATCTTCCTAGAGGTAAGCGGACGGCTTCACCTTGCCCTAGGGAATGTCACCACCGCCGAAGACCGATGGGAAGAGTCACAGGTTCTACGAGGACATATGAGCCTTATGCAGGAACTCAAAGCCAATATTCTCTGTGGACAGTTGCTTGTAGCGAAGGGAAACGCTGAGGGAGCGAAACTTCATCTAGTTGCAAGCCTAGACAAAGCTTACAATCTGGATGATCTGCACCATGCCCGAAGCATCGAAGTGCTTCTAACGCAGATCGCCAAGGGATAGCGATTCAATTACCTGGTCTTGAACGTCCTCACTTCAAGAATGGCGCTCTCTACGCCTCTGTAGCAAGTAATTCTGCCTGATTTATGGGCATTATAAGAATCCGAGAGTCTTCGGAAGCTTTTGTAGGCGCTGGATCGTCCGCAAGGTAGGCATGCTTCACGCAGTTTGTTTTTTGTAGTGTTGGCGGAGCCTTATTCGAAGTAGAGACACCGAACAGTAAACCTAAGGCTTTCGCATTGAAAGCCAATCACGAAGGTTTTGCTCACTCAGTGTCCGTGAAAAGGAAAATCGGAGCAGGCGTGTAACCAGCTCCGTGCGACAGGGACCCGAGACCACACCCGTTCCCTTGGAAAGTAGCGGAGTGTACAGCCTGGGTCCCGTTGACATTAAACCATCTGCGAGCAGGTTTTTGGGGGAGTGTCAAGCGGGAAGCGGTCAGGTTTAAGGACTCTGTCTCCATGCCTATGGAGAAGCCATGCGGACATCCCAAGTCCAGTTCGTCGTTGCGGTGCTACTTGCCCTCGCGTTCCTCCTTCTGCCAGGCACTGCCCTTGCTTACGAATCCGCCCAAAACGACCCTTATCGCAACCTGAATCGCTCTTTCTACACAAGTAGCAACCGCTTCTATCCAACGTTTAGAGGCGAATGCACGTGGTACAGCAATGGAAGGGCGCAGGAGGCCGGGTGGGATCCAGGCTTTTACGGAGATGCCGGCTTATGGTGGGAGCGGGTTCCCAACTACAGTCGCAAAGATCAAACCCCCGCTGTGGGTTCCATCATGTGTCTTTCCGGGCACGTAACCTACGTAGTGCAAGTCATTGATGCAAATACCTGGGTAGTTGACGAATACAATCAGTACCCCGCGTATGGTCATCAGTGGAGCAGGGAGACTGTTAGACGCGTGGCTGGAAGCTCAAACCTAGTCAAGCTGGAACTGGCCAAGACGGCTGTGACTCTTAAGGGGTTCATCCACCCGCCAGTTCATCCTAACGGTGTCTTTAAGCCTGAAGACTCAAGCAGTGTCTTCCTCATCCAAAATGGAGTGCGTCAGGCTTTTAACTCCTGGGATTCTTTCCTCGACTACTTCTACGGATCACCCCCGCCAATTACGACCGTCACGAGCGCGCAAATCTACGAGCGCACGAGTTGGCGCCCTCCCGTGCCTCACCTTGTGATGCAAAACAGCGACGGTACGATCTGGTGGATTCGTGAGACCGCCGATCCCTACCCGATTGGACGTTGGGTGTGCCGGGCTTTCAACACGGCGGCGGCTTATGAAGGGATGGATTTCCTATGGACAGACTGGAGGCATGTGAACTACTTTGTCTCGTGGAAGTACCCACGTCTCAGCGACATTCCATTTGCAGAGCCCGTCGGAATCATCACCGACGGTCCATTTGTAAACCGCAACGCCGACGGCAGCTACAGTGGTGGTTTTCGTCTAAGGAATCTCTCGATTGCAGGCAATTTCGCTTCCGCAACCATCCGGGTTGTGAGGAGCGATGGTGCTTGGTACGACTTTCCGTGGTCACCGGGATTCAACCTCGGGAAGAACCAAGAGTATGTGTGGTGGAGTACGCGCCGCCTCCCGCCTGGATCTTATCGCATCAAAGTTGTGTATTCGTACTACAGCTTTGGGCGCAACTTTCAGTTCTTCGCTCCCGGTGCCGGCTTATACCCATATCCGGATAGCTTAGGACAGTTCGTCGTGAACTAAAGGGACAACTCTGAAAAGCTGGGGTGATAGCTGGCTAGCACCCCAGCCCCGTTTCTCCTCCGACCTACCGATCTTCATAGCGATCCGCTTCCCGCTTGCTTTGACCTTGTATTAGAAGCTGATTTTGTCTGTTGAAGCTCTGCTTTCTCCAGCCATTCCTATTCTTGGAACCATGGTCCCGGCCGTTCTTTCCTATCTGAGCCCGAGAAGTCCACTGGGTAGGCTGTTCCCGCATAGGTCACAGGTTGGCCATCTTCCTCAGTAGTGCAGACGACGAACCGATGGCCGTTGCTGGAGTAGTGGTAGGTGTCGTAGAAACCGTGGCGAGCACTGCTGTATGCAGCGCCTATTCGTTCCCCAAGGGAGCGAAATTCACCCCGCATGTGCTTCCGTATGGCTTCTTCGATCTCCTTCCGGCTCACCAAGTCAGGCAACGGATCGTAGACAATCACGCCGCCCAAGTCGATATTGTTCATGGCCTCTCCCTGCCGCAAGACGGCGGATGTTTTTATCACCGTGCGAGTAAAGAAGCGCTCGGTCTTCAGAGCCCGCTGGTAATTCACGAAAACCTGAAGAACTCCTCGGAATAGCAGCTAAGTTTGCTGTTGCTGTTTGCTGCACCACAAAGGTTGGCCAGCCTTCCCAGATAAGAGCATCAGAACTGGCTTTTAGCACAAAGAAGCAATATCAGGAAATTGGGCCTAGTAAGCGAACATGCCAGACAGGTGTGCATGTATAATCGTTCCTGTTGATGTCGTACGATCTTCGTTCTCTTGGCTTAATAATTCACCACGGAGTGCAGTAACTAAGAGTTCTCATCTTACGATCAGCCCTGGTGATCCGATGTCTAAGCCTAAAATCTGCGTATTTGAATCAGAAGTCCACGCGATTGGCGGTGAGGCCTTGCGCCATCCCCGGTCAGAAACCGGAGGGGACCTCTATGGCCTTTTCACACATGGCGGGATGCCTGTTGTCTGGCTTGCTTCGGGGCCAGGGCCAAATAGCAGCGGTCACGGTACCGAGTTCAGTCAGGATCCCATGTTTATAACTCACTGGCAGCGTGTGCTTAATCAGCGGTTCGCAATCCAATACATAGGCTCTTGGCATTCTCACCACGTTCTTGGTCTGAAGCACCCCAGCGGCGGGGATGTTGACTCGGTGAGGAAATATGCCAAAAAGCATGGCCGATCAAAAACCTTAGAACTCCTGGTGAATTTCGATTCGGAGCGGTCTCCTCTGATCCCGTTTCTGCGAGCTTTCTTTTACGGCAACGCGGAGACCGGGCACTACGAGCAAGTAGATATTGAGTCGATTCGTGGTGTGAGCCCGTTACGGACATTGCTCGGAAGCGAGGAACACGCTTTCTCGGCAGGTTTAGCCATTACCGACACTCGAGCGAGGCTGGTGCCCTCAACGGCAGTGATCCAACCGGAGCGGACTTATGTGCCATCCCCTATAGAGGGGCAGGTGAAGCATGAAACCATAGAAGCGCTTCTTGTGCAGCTAGGTATTGACGAGATCGAGCTATTAGGTTCGCGGGACGGTCAGCATATGATCCAGATTCCCATTCGAGGCGGGAGCCTAACGATGGTACTAAGCGTCGATCAAGGTTTGTCCCTGCTGGGTGGCCGCTTTGACTCCGCTGACGGAGCCGCTGGCGATCTTTTCAAACTGTTTATTGAAGACAGACAGATCGTCCTTCCAATGAAGCTGAACTCTGCAATAGAACTTTCACGACTGGTTTCAGCAGCATCCTCTTTCATCCAGAGAGTTGCAAACGGTAAGAGCAGGACATGGGGGTGGCGAAGATGAGTGCCTGGAGAACTGATCAGAGAATGCGATTAGCTGCCGAGGCTGAAGTGCTTAAAACGGAACTGCCCCACTTTACGTGGTATGACGAGGCATCGGCTACAAATGCCACCATTCGCGGAGAGCATACAACTACGGCAGGAAACACATATAGGTTGTGCCTCCATGTGACTTCGAATTTCCCGAATTCCCTGCCTGGTTTGTATGTTACATCGCCCTGTCCTTTAGTTGGTTATGGTGGAAAGACAATCCAAAGTTACGGCACCTCTCATACGATGCACGTTTGGAAGCCTGATTGGGACAACTATGCGAAGCTGTGTCATTGGAAGGAGGAGTTCTGGTCGCCTTCAAACACATTGCTTAGTGTTTTGATGAAGGGAATGCTGTGGCTTGAGGCGTTTGAAGTGCATTGCAAAACCGGAAAGTCGATTGACGAGTATTCACTGAATTTTAGATAGGAGAAACAGATATGAGCGATCAGAATCAGAACGATGTTCAGAAGTGGATGGAGGAAGTGGCTACGCAAGGAGCGACGAAGAACAAGCTTATCTTCGACAAGAAAACGAAGCGACTCATCTCTGTCCCTGCAACCGATCCTAGAGCCGACGATTGCTTGGAGTTTACTGCTCAAGAGGCAACGCGTTTCGCATAGTATGGTGTGATGGTCCCACTACTTATTTTATCGTCTGACTTGAAAGAGTGCTCTTCGGAGGGACCATTACGCACATCACTGGTGGCCCAAGATGATGGCGATGCCTATATTGACCAAAGGCTTATTGCATCGAGTAAGGCTGGATCGGTCGCACGTACGTGCCAGGTGTTGCATGATGGCGATACATCAGCTGACGAGGACTGTTTTGTGGTGTTAGCCAAGGATTCGAAAACAGCTCATCTTCACATTGATGGATTGCAGCAAGAATGTGAGATCGAGTTTGTTGACTTAAAAGATGAGTTGCACAGCCGAATAGTAGGTCTTTACGAAACTGAAGTTCTAACAGAGAAGCATGTACTTGTCGTGGGCTTGGGCTCAGGTGGAAGTCCTATAGCCTTGGAACTTGCTAAAGCCGGCGTTGGAAAGTTCACCCTGATCGACGCTGATCGGCTTGAGGTGCATAACGTTGTCCGACACCACTCTGGCTTATCTGATCTCGGACGCTTTAAGACCAAAGCGGTCCGTGAGGCCATTCTGGAAAAGAACCCATTTGCAGACGTCAAAACTTTCGAACGGAAATGTGAATGGGAATGGAGCGATGAGCTAAGAGCGATTATCGCTAACGTTGACTTGGTTTTTTGCTGCACCGATAACAGACCTAGCCGTCTCTTGCTGAACCAGCTTTGCTTTGAACAGCGACGCATATGCATCTACGGTGGAGCCTTCCGCCGAGCCTACGGAGGTCAGGCTTTACGAGTGTATCCGGGCGAGACGATTTGCTACCAATGTTTTATTGACCAGATGCCAGATGCGGCGGCAGATCAGGAAATTGCAAACGCCGATCAAGCGGAGGCCATCGCATATGCTGATCGCCCGGTAGCAATCGAACCCGGTTTATCAAATGACATTGCACCAATCTCCACAATGTGCGTGAAGCTGGGAATCCTTGAGCTGCTCAAAGGATCTGCGACAAGTTTCCAGAACCTCTACGATGACCTCACGGCTCCTTGGTATCAGTGGTTGAACCGACGGGAAGTCGGAACGGATTATGAGGAATTGCCTCCCCTTGATACCGATCCAGAGGCCCCTCGGATATTGGGATGGTATGGAGTGGCGATTGAACGGAACCCTGCTTGTCCGGTTTGCGGCGACTTTATCGGATCACTGGCAGCGTCACACGGTATTTCTGTTGAGAATCTGGATACCGCGAGGTTTGGACAATGAGAAGAGCCTTCTTCAGTTTTCATTATCAGCGAGATATATTTCGGGCAAACCAAGTGCGAAATAGCTGGGTTTGTCCCCCAGAGAGGGAATATCAGGCATCGTGGGACGGAAGCCTTTGGGAAGAAGCAGTTACGAAGGGTGATGACGCGATTAAGAGCTTGATTGATAGTGGCCTGGCGAATACATCAGTGACAGTAGTTCTAATTGGCCAGGAAACATACCTGCGCAAGTATGTTCACTATGAGATTGCTCGATCTTTTCAAGATTCTAAGGGGCTTGTTGGAGTCTACATCCATAATTTGAACTGTCCTGTTGAGGGAACTTGTATTCGCGGTGAGAATCCACTGGATAACTGGGCTGTAACCAAAAACAATGTAAGCGTCAAATTGAGTTCAACGTTCAAAACTTACGACTACGTAGAGGATGATGGATACAATAACCTTGGAGCCTGGATTGAAGAGGCCGCTCGGATAGCTGGACGTTGAAGTGATGAACGACGTTTCGCCCGAAAAACCACATCTACTCAAGCACCTTGAGTTTGTTCAACTGACCATCATCAGGTTAGCAGCCAATTCGTTTATTGTGAAAGGTTGGTCTGTAACCCTTGTTGCCGCAATTCTCGCATTTACGGGAAAGGATAGTACACCGGCTGCTGCCTGGTTTGCTTTGCTGCCTGCGCTAATGTTCTGGGGACTAGATGCATACTATCTACGGATTGAGCGCCTATACAGAAACTTGTACGATAAAGTCAGACAAACCAGAGGGTCGCCAGACTCCGAGGTGGATTTTTCTTTGGATGTAAGTTCTTTGTCTAACCAAGAAACTCCCTGGATTGGTGTGGCGTTCAGTAAAACCCTTTTTCCTTTTTACATTAGTCTTATTGCGGTTATTGTCGTGGTTGCTGTTCTCGGGCAGCAGTTCCAAAGATCAATAGGCGAGTCGCCACAAGCAGCCGTATCAGCTGGCCAGAAAGGAACGCCATAGGCAATGGCTTTTCTTACTTACGATAAACTGCGAGAAATTGCAGTCAGCGATTCGGCAAGATTCGCCCAAAAGTCTATTGACTTGTCCGAGGTTAAGTCAACGGTGTTTCTATCGCATAGTCATAAAGACACTGAGATAGTGTCAGCGGTAGAGGCATTCTTGAATGACTTGAACCTCCTGGCCTATATTGATTGGAAAGATGCCACGATGCCCGAAACGACAAGCCCGGACACAGCAAGGGCTCTGCGGATATTGATTGAGAAGAGTAGTAAGTTCCTCTTGCTTGCAACGGAGAATTCCCTGAAATCTGCGTGGGTTCCATGGGAACTGGGCGTAGCCGATGGGGTCAAAGGCTTGAGCAATGTTGCAGTGTTACCTGTTTCCAAGAACGACAGAACGTTTCCCAACAATGAGTACATGGCAATGTATCCCCGCGTAGAACAGGCCAGAGGCGGCGAATGGTTTGTGTATCCAGCGGGCCAAGACTCTAATGGTGTACAGTTTGCCGCATGGCTAATTCTGTAGTGGTTGATTGGCTCCCTCATAGGCCTTCTTAGGTGAGACCGTTAGGCTCATCTCCGTGGCTCACCCAGGTTCTGATGTCGTCCCTGAATCTCCGCCAAACGGAACTGTCCGGTCCAGATTGCCCATCGCTAATCTGTTCGGGGCCGCTCCGGGAAGGTTCGAACGTGCGTATTCGGTCAAGGACTGGATGTGGCTTGATTTCGAGGTTTCCCAGAGTGAGAACGTAGGACTCAGCGAGGAGGCTTGATAAGTACCGTTTGACGTGCACATCATCAGTGGTGGTGAAGCGATCGTAGGCTGTCGGCGCTTCACTAAGTCGAGTTTCAGCTTCTAACCGGCGAGTTTCATATTCAAGGTCGGCCTTTTCTTGGACTGCCTCTATGGTCGCGATCTGAGCTTTGTAGTGGAGCTTCCGGTCTTGGAACTCCTCTGACGATAGCTCGCCGTGTTCTCGCATCTCAAATACGGCCGCGAGATGACTTCTGAGGCGGGAGAGCTCGCTACTTTGGGTCGAGTCAATACCTGCAACCCTATCTGGCAATTCTCCACAATGACGTTCAAGGCCCTTGGCTGTCCACTCGGCTAACTCCGGGGTCAACCGGCAGCGGAACCAGAGATCGGCAATCTGGCGATCAATGTAGTCTTCTGAGACCGAGTGACGGATACACCCGCGCCTACCGGTGCAGTGGTAATAGATGTACGCGACGGTTCGGCCCGTCTTCTTGTAGTGCTTGATCTTCTCCTCAGCGGTGATGAGACTGAGCTGCCCCCCATTATGAGGATCGTTTGAAATAGTAGAGTCTCCAGTTAAGGAGACTTATGAAGAAATCCAGGTTCAGCGAGGAGCAGATTGTTCGCATCCTCCAAGAAGCATCTTCTGGCCAGATCAGCCAGGCCGAGCTTTGCCGCAAGCACGGTATCAGCCAGAATACGTTCTACTTGTGGAAGCGCAAGTATTCTGGAATGGAGACGGACGACGTGCGCCGTCTGAAGGAGCTAGAGGCCGAGAACGCAGCTTTGAAGCGGATTGTGGCCAACCAGGCATTAGAGCTGGACGCCACGGGGAAGCTGCTAAGAAAAAATGGGTTTCGGCCTCCGAGCGCCGGTCGGGGGCCGAGTTCTTGAAGCGCGAGGGTTTGAGCCTTCGCCATGCTTGCCGGGCGATGGGGATCTCCGGTTCCAGCGTGCGCTATATCGCCATGCCCGACAGGGACGGAGCGCTCAAGGCTCGCATCCATCAGATCCTGCGCCCTGGCATGGGCTACAGAGGTGCCTGGGCGCATCTGAGACAGGAGTTCGCACCTTTGAACCCCAAGCGGGTCCACCGGCTCTGGAAGGAGCTACGGCTCAATGTGAAGCCGAAAACCCGCAAACGCCGCAAGGGCATGCCGATGCCAGATAGCCCAAACGCTCCGGGTGAGGTCTGGAGCCTGGACTTCGTCCACGATACTTGTTTGAATGGCAGCCGCCTCAAGATTCTGGCAGTCATCGACGAATACACCCGGGAATGTCTGGCTTTGGAGGCGGCGACCAGCATCAAGGCCCCCAAGGTCCGTCAAGTTCTCGCCTCGCTCTTCAAGGACAGAGGCGAGCCCAAGTA